>SKER01000438.1_pt1 | contig 49046 bp, 57 predicted proteins | sample 4826961 | NCBI WGS metagenome assembly SKER01 (sample SAMN11008804, study PRJNA524170) | human gut metagenome | biome: Human fecal sample; material: Feces; isolation source: fecal sample from pouch patient p47 | host: Homo sapiens | place: Israel: Tel-Aviv | collected 2016-11-16 | reverse complement strand
GAAGAAAGACTTCTTAAAAAGCATTGAACCGTATTTCTCAGATTTTAGACCATAAGAAATGACCAGAGGATTCTGGCCTTTTCTTACTCTTCTGATCGGAAGAAAATCCAATTTTAGACCTAAAACATGAATATTTGTTTTAAATAATCTAAAATAATTCGTTATTAGCGAATTATTTTGCTAATTAAATGGAATTTTTCAGAAAATTGTGGTAAAATTGAACAAATATTAGTTTTGGAGGCTTCTCATGAAAGCAATTATTACTGTTGTTGGAAAAGATAAAGCAGGTATTGTAGCAAGTGTTTCAGCAAAAATTGCTGAGTTTGGTTTGAATATTGATGATATTTCTCAAACTGTTTTGGATGATTTCTTCACAATGATGGCTGTTGTCTCATCTGATGAAAAACAAGATTTCACAAAATTACGCTCTGAATTTGAAGCATATGGTGACACGCTCAACGTCAAAATTAACATTCAAAGCGCAGCGATTTTTGATGCTATGTACAATATTTAAGGAGGCTAGCTGTGGATATTAGACAAGTTACTGAAACAATTGCAATGATTGAAGAGCAAAATTTCGATGTTCGTACTATTACGATGGGAATTTCTCTTCTTGATTGTATCGATCCTGATATTAACAAAGCTGCTGATAAAGTTTATAAAAAAGTAGTTGAAAAAGCTGGTTCTCTTGTTGAAGTAGGAGACGAAATTGCTGCTGAGCTTGGTATTCCAATTGTAAATAAACGTGTTTCAGTTACACCAATTTCAATTATTGGAGCTGCAACTGATGCGACAGACTATCTTCCACTTGCACAGGCTTTGGATAATGCTGCACATGAAATTGGTATTGATTTCATCGGTGGTTTCTCTGCTTTGGTTCAAAAAGGTTACCAAAAAGGTGATGAAATTTTGATTAATTCTATACCTCGTGCTCTTGCTGAAACAGAAAAAGTATGTTCATCTGTTAATATTGGCTCAACAAAATCTGGTATTAATATGACTGCCGTTGCTGACATGGGACGTGTGATTAAAGAAACTGCTGAATTGTCTGATTTAGGTGCAGCTAAGTTAGTTGTATTTGCTAATGCGGTTGAAGATAATCCTTTCATGGCTGGAGCTTTCCATGGTGTTGGTGAAGCGGATGTTGTCATTAATGTCGGTGTTTCTGGTCCTGGTGTTGTCAAACGTGCTCTTGAAAAAGTTCGTGGTGAAAGCTTTGATGTTGTTGCTGAAACTGTTAAGAAAACAGCCTTCAAAATTACTCGTATCGGTCAATTAGTTGGTCAGATGGCTAGTGAACGTTTAGGGGTTAAATTTGGTATTGTTGACCTTTCACTCGCTCCTACACCAGCTGTCGGGGATTCTGTCGCTCGTGTTCTTGAAGAAATGGGACTTGAAGCAGTTGGTACGCACGGTACAACAGCAGCACTTGCACTTTTAAATGACCAAGTTAAAAAAGGTGGTATCATGGCTTGTAACCAAGTTGGTGGTCTATCAGGTGCTTTCATTCCGGTTTCTGAAGATGAAGGAATGATTGCTGCTGTTCAAAATGGTTCCCTTAATTTAGAAAAACTTGAAGCTATGACTGCTATCTGTTCAGTTGGTTTGGATATGATTGCTATTCCTGAGGATACTCCGCACGAAACAATTGCTGCTATGATTGCTGATGAAGCTGCTATTGGTGTTATTAATCAAAAAACAACAGCTGTTCGTATTATTCCTAAAGGTAAAGAAGGAGATATGATTGAATTTGGTGGACTTCTTGGTGCTGCACCAGTGATGCGTGTTAACCATAATTCGTCTGCTGATTTCATTCACCGTGGAGGTCAAATTCCTGCGCCTGTCCATAGCTTTAAAAACTAATCTGTTAATCATTTTTAGTCATAAAATATCTAGGGTGAAAGTAATTTTTGCCCTAGATTTTTGTTTGAAATCCTTCATTAAAAACTTGTCTGTTTCCTAATTAAGATTGTGTTTTGGACAAAGGAGTAAAGCGAAAAATATGTTATAATAAAGTGGTATTAAAGTCTTAAATTACTATTTATTTTGTTATCACTATTTCTGTTTGTTTCTAGTTTATAGGAGGAAGCCAATGGTAAAAACAAGGTTGTATATTGCTCGTCATGGTAAGACAATGTTTAACACAATCGGTCGTGCACAGGGGTGGAGTGATACTCCGTTGACTGCTGAGGGTGAACGTGGTATTCAGGAACTTGGTGTCGGCTTAAAGTCTGCAGGTTTGACATTTAAGGAAGCTTTTTCGAGTGATAGTGGGCGAACTTTGCAAACAATGGAAATTATATTGCGAGAATGTCAGCAAGAGGACATTCCTTATACGCGTGATAAACGTATTCGTGAGTGGTGTTTTGGCAGTTTGGATGGAGGCTATGACGGTGAGCTCTTCAATGGTGTTCTTCCTCGAGTTTTTGATAAGGACATGACTAAACTGTCTTACGAAGAATTAGCAAAGGGCATTTACAAAGTTGATACTGCTGGTTGGGCTGAAACTTGGGAAGAGCTAAGTAGTCGAATTTTAGAAGGTTTTACTGCTATTGCTAAAAAAATTGAAGCATCGGGCGGTGGCAATGCCATTGTAGTGAGTCACGGTATGACCATTGGTACATTTTTGTGGTTAATTGACCCTACGATACCAAGAGGTCTTGGACTAGATAATGGTAGTGTAACAGTTGTTAGTTTTGAGAATGGCAAATTTATTATTGAATCGATTGGAGTTGTTAGTTATCGTCTCAAAGGTCGACAATTATTAGAAGAAAGAAAAGATGAGAAAAAAGCGTAGTTTACCAACCTTAATATTAGGGTTATTAGTTATTATCATTTTTATTGTTGGAATTTTTGTTTTTGTTCAAGGAAATCAATTCACATTAAAGGGAAATACAAGAAATGTTTCTACTTCGGTGAGTCAAAGTTCATCAGCTAAGTCCTCTTCAGTAGCTGCTAAGAAAAAAGTAGCGAATTTACCTGATGTTTCAACCAAAGATTGGCAATTGGCCTTGGTAAATCGTGACCATATCACGCCAGAAATGAATCCTGATTTGACGCAGATTGATAATATTACGGTTGATTCACGTATTGCTGATGATGCTCGTAATTTCTTGGCTGCAGCGCAAGCTATTGACGCTAGTGAACACTTGATTTCTGGTTACCGAAGCGTTGCGTATCAGGAAGAATTGTTTAATTCATATGTATCGCAGGAAATGGCTGCTGACCCAAGTTTGACACATTCTGCGGCAGAATATTTGGTTAAGACGTATTCACAACCGGCTGGGGCTAGTGAACACCAAACTGGTTTAGCCATGGATATGAGCACTGTCAATTACCTCAATCAAAGTGATGTTGATATTGTGGAAAAAGTAAAAGATATTGCACCGGAATATGGGTTTGTTCTTCGTTTTCCAAAAGGGAAAAGTGAGTCAACAGGTGTTGATTATGAAGATTGGCACTTCCGTTATGTTGGTAAAGAATCAGCAAAATACATGACTGATAATAATCTTAGCCTTGAAGAATACATTGCTTTGTTGAAGGAGAATAAACGATGAAATCTCGATTCTCTTTTGTTCAATTTCTTGTATTTTTGGCTGTTTTGGTTCTAGGTATTTTTTCACCGCTATATGCTCACCGAGCAACACCTAGTGCAAATAAAACAGAAAAAGTTTCCTATAATAAGTCGGAATTTTTTGCTGACATTGCACCAACGATTCAAGAAGTGGCAGAAGCTTATGGCGTGCGTCCGTCATTGGTGATAGCACAAGCGGCGTTAGAATCTGATTATGGTCAAAATTTGCTAGCTGTAAAATATCATAATCTCTTTGCTGTTTTTGCGCAGCTAGGAAATAAACCTGTGACTTTGAAATACAAACGTTATTTTGTCAATGAGTGGCAAACTGAAATTGGCCAATTTGCTGTTTATAAATCTTGGGATGATGCTATTTACGATTATTTTGATTTGCTGAAATCAGGTAAAATTCGTAATAGCGAAGGTGCTTATGACGTTATGGTTTCTAACAAAGGGTACAAGAAACCAGCAAAAGCACTGCAAGATATGGGCTTTAGTTCAGACCCCAATTATGCGAGTGAATTGATTGCTATTATTGAAGAAAATGACTTAACAACATATGATAAATAATGGATTAGCACTCTAGTAAAAAGAGTGCTAATTTTTTATGCTTTTTCCTTGACACTGCTTTTTAGAGGAGTATAATAGAATTATAAATTAGCAGTCGAGGTAAATGAGTGCTAAAAGTTGAAAGGGGCAAGGTTATGATTACACAACGTCAAAGTGAAATTCTAAATTTAATCGTTGAATTGTTTACACAGACGCATGAACCTATTGGCTCTAAAACTTTGCAAGCAACTATCGATTCAAGTGGTGCTACCATTCGTAATGACATGGCTAAACTTGAAAAACTAGGGTTGCTTGAGAAAGCTCACACGTCTAGTGGGCGGATGCCAAGCGCTGCTGGATTTAAGTACTTTGTTGAGCATTCATTGAGTCTTGATAGTATCGATGAACGTGATATTTACCAAGTGGTTAAGGCTTTTGATTTTGAAGCTTTTAAGCTTGATGATATTTTACAAAAGGCAAGCCAAGTTTTGGCAGATATGACTGGTTATACATCAGTGATTTTGGATGTTGAGCCAGCTCGTCAAAAATTAACTGCCTTTGATATTGTTCAACTATCAAGTCATGACGCTTTAGCTGTTTTAACTTTGGATGAATCTAAACCAGCAACCATTCAGTTCGCCATTCCGAAAAATTTTATGTTAAAAGATTTGGTGACTTTGAAAGAAATTGTCGATGAACGTTTGCTTGGTCGCACGGTGATGGATATCCATTATAAGTTACGAACAGAAATTCCACAGGTTTTGCAAAAATACTTCACAGTGACAGATAATATTTTGGATTTGTTTGATTATATTTTTGCAGAATTGTTCAGAGAATTGGTTTTTGTAGCTGGTAAAGTTAATTCACTTGATTATGCTGATTTGGGAACTTATCGTTTCTTGGATAATGACCAGCGAGTGGCGGTTGCGCTTCGCTCTTTAATGAAAGAAGATGAAATTGCCAATGTTCAGGTTGCAGATAGTCAAGAGCCGGCTTTAGCAAATGTGACTGTTTTGACACATAAGTTTCTGATTCCTTATCGTGGATTTGGGCTCCTTAGCTTGATTGGTCCCATTGATATGGATTATCGCCGAAGCGTTAGCTTGGTTAATGTTATCGGGCGAGTTTTAGCGATGAAACTTGGTGATTACTACCGATATCTTAATAGTAATCATTACGAAGTCAACTAAGTTTAGTAATTAATTTAATTTGGTAAAAAGATAGGGAGGGACACAGTGTCAGAAGAAACTAAAAACGAAGAACTTCAAGAAGAAGTTGAAGCCACTGATGTTGTGACTGAAGAAAAAACAAAAGAACAGCCTCAAGAAGAGGCTCAAAACGAAGAATTGCAAAAAGCACTTGAACGTGCTGAAGATTTTGAAAATAAATACCTTCGAGCACATGCTGAAATGCAAAATATTCAACGCCGTGCTAACGAAGAACGTCAGCAATTACAAAAATACCGTTCACAAGATTTAGCAAAAGCTATTCTACCAAGTTTGGATAACTTGGAACGAGCTCTTGCTGTTGAAGGTTTGACTGACGATGTTAAAAAAGGTCTTGAAATGACACGCAATAGCCTTGTTCGTGCGCTTAACGAAGAAGGTGTTGAAGAAGTGGTTGTTGAGAACTTTGACCACAACTTGCACATGGCAGTTCAAACACTTCCAGCGGATGATGAACATCCAGTGGATAGCATTGCACAAGTTCTTCAAAAAGGTTATAAACTTCACGAACGCTTGTTGCGTCCTGCAATGGTTGTTGTTTACAACTAATTGCAAACCCGACCGCAATGTCATTAAACTATAACAGAAAGCATAAAAAGATAAAATCATATAAAAAAGAGGGATAGAAGATGTCTAAAATTATTGGTATTGACTTAGGTACAACAAACTCAGCTGTTGCAGTTCTTGAAGGAACTGAATCAAAAATCATTGCAAACCCAGAAGGTAACCGTACAACTCCATCAGTTGTTTCATTCAAAAACGGTGAAATCATCGTTGGTGATGCTGCAAAACGTCAAGCAGTAACAAACCCAGATACAGTTATCTCTATCAAATCTAAAATGGGTACTTCTGAAAAAGTATCTGCAAACGGTAAAGAATACACTCCACAAGAAATCTCAGCAATGATTCTTCAATACCTTAAAGGTTACGCTGAAGATTACCTTGGTGAAAAAGTAACAAAAGCTGTTATCACAGTTCCTGCATACTTCAACGATGCTCAACGTCAAGCAACTAAAGATGCTGGTAAAATCGCTGGTCTTGAAGTAGAACGTATCGTTAACGAACCAACTGCAGCTGCACTTGCTTACGGTCTTGATAAAACGGATAAAGACGAAAAAATCTTGGTATTTGACCTTGGTGGTGGTACATTCGACGTATCCATCCTTGAACTTGGTGATGGTGTCTTTGACGTACTTGCTACAGCAGGTGATAACAAACTTGGTGGTGACGACTTCGACCAAAAAATTATTGATTGGTTAGTTGCTGACTTCAAGAACGAAAACGGAATTGACCTTAGCCAAGATAAAATGGCGCTTCAACGTTTGAAAGATGCTGCTGAAAAAGCTAAAAAAGATCTTTCAGGTGTTACTCAAACACAAATCTCACTTCCATTCATTACTGCGGGTGCTGCTGGACCTCTTCATTTGGAAACAAGCCTTTCACGTGCTAAATTCGATGACTTGACTCGTGACCTTGTTGAACGTACTAAAACTCCAGTTCGTCAAGCTCTTTCAGATGCAGGTCTTTCAATCTCTGAAATCGATGAAGTTATCCTTGTCGGTGGTTCAACTCGTATCCCTGCCGTTGTAGAAGCTGTTAAAGCTGAAACTGGCAAAGAACCAAACAAATCAGTTAACCCTGATGAAGTAGTTGCTATGGGTGCTGCTATCCAAGGTGGTGTTATCACTGGTGATGTTAAAGACGTCGTTCTTCTTGACGTAACTCCATTGTCACTTGGTATCGAAACTATGGGTGGTGTATTTACAAAACTTATCGATCGTAACACTACTATCCCAACTTCTAAATCACAAGTCTTCTCAACAGCTGCTGATAACCAACCAGCTGTAGATATCCACGTTCTTCAAGGTGAACGTCCAATGGCTGCTGATAACAAAACTCTTGGTCGTTTCCAATTGACTGATATCCCAGCTGCACCTCGTGGTATCCCTCAAATCGAAGTAACATTTGATATCGATAAAAACGGTATCGTATCTGTTAAAGCTAAAGACCTTGGTACTCAAAAAGAACAACACATCGTTATCCAATCTAACTCAGGTTTGACTGATGAAGAAATTGAAAAAATGATGAAAGATGCAGAAGCTAACGCAGAAGCTGATGCTAAACGTAAAGAAGAAGTTGACCTTCGTAACGAAGTTGATCAAGCTATCTTTGCAACAGAAAAAACAATCAAAGAAACTGAAGGCAAAGGCTTTGATACAGAACGTGCTGCTGCTCAATCTGCTCTTGATGAATTGAAAGCTGCTCAAGAAGCTAACAATCTTGAAGATATGAAAGCTAAACTTGAAGTTCTTAATGAAAAAGCTCAAGCACTTGCTGTTAAAATGTACGAACAAGCTGCTGCAGCTCAACAAGCAGCACAAGGTGCTGAAGGTGCTCAATCAGCTGATTCATCAAACAACAATGGTGATGACGTTGTTGACGGTGAATTCACTGAAAAATAATTGAGTCTTCTAGACAGATTTACATTGGGTTTGAAACTCAGTATGTTGGAAATATAAATCTAAATGCAGAGGTTGCAACCCAGCCTCTGCTTTTGGGTAGATAGCGACCGAAAGTCGCTTGAATGAGCAAGTCTTTTGTGGCGAGAGTCAGATAAGCTTGTTTATAAAAAAACCTTCTAATCAAATAGAAAGGAAAAGTGTTCAGAAATGAACGCGAGCCATGGCTGGTGTCAAAAGAGAGGTGTAAATATCTTTTGTTCAATCTCTTATTTTGATGATGTCTGACGGCTTAATATCATAATTATGAACAATACAGAATTTTACGATCGTTTGGGTGTTTCTAAAGACGCTTCACAAGCTGAAATTAAAAAAGCTTACCGCAAAATGTCTAAAAAGTATCACCCAGATATTAATAAAGAACCTGGTGCAGAAAAAAAATATAAGGAAGTTCAAGAAGCCTATGAAACTTTAGGAGATGAACAAAAACGTGCAGCTTATGACCAATATGGTCCTGCTGGTGCCAACGGTGGCTTCGGTGGTGGAGCTGGCGGTTTTGGCGGTTTTGGCGGTTTTGATGGAGCTGGCTTCGGTGGATTTGAAGATATCTTCTCAAGCTTCTTTGGCGGAGGCAGCGGAATGCGTAATCCAAACGCACCTCGTCAAGGAGATGACCTTCAATACCGTGTTAATTTGACATTTGAAGAAGCTGTCTTTGGTGTTGAAAAAGAAGTGGCTTACAACCGTGAATCAACATGTTCAACTTGTCATGGCTCAGGTGCTAAACCAGGAACTAGCCCTGTAACATGTAGCCGTTGTCATGGTTCAGGTGTGATTAATGTCGATACACAAACACCACTTGGTATGATGCGTCGTCAAGTGACATGTGATGTCTGTCACGGTACAGGTAAAGAAATCAAAGAACCATGTCATACATGTCATGGAACAGGACACGAAAAGAAAACACACAAAGTATCTGTTAAAATTCCAGCAGGTGTTGAAACTGATCAACAAATTCGCTTGCAAGGACAAGGTGAAGCTGGCTTTAACGGCGGCCCTTATGGTGACCTCTTCGTTATCATCAATGTCTTGCCAAGCAATAAATTTGAACGTAACGGTTCAACAATTTATTACACAATGAACATCAGTTTTGTTCAAGCTGCGCTCGGTGATACTGTTGAAGTGCCAACGGTTCATGGTGATGTTGAAATGACTATCCCAGCTGGAACTCAAACTGGTAAAACGTTCCGACTTCGCGGTAAAGGTGCTCCTAAATTGCGTGGTGGTGGTCAAGGTGACCAATATGTTACTGTTAATATTGTGACACCAACAAAACTTAACGATGCACAAGTTGAAGCTCTTAAACAATTTGCGCAAGCAGGTGGCGACAAAGTTGGAAATCCTAAGAAAAAAGGTTTCTTCGACAAAGTTAAAGACGCCTTTGATGGTGAATAATTGAAAACTAAAAAGAGATTGGAATCTATTTTCCGGTCTTTTTTTTATAGTAAAATCTGTATGGGGACAGATTGTTCGAAATTTTCTGGAAAGTCTCTTAGGAAGATGATAAAATACTCACATGGTAAGATATAAAGCAACAATTTCATATGATGGTAGGCTTTTTGCTGGTTTTCAGCGTCAGCCGAGTGAACGTTCGGTGCAAGAAGAACTTGAAAAGACGCTGCAGAAGTTAAACAGTGGTACTCCTGTCAAAGTACATGGTGCTGGTCGTACGGATTCTGGTGTTCATGCTTATGGTCAGGTCGTTCATTTTGATTTGCCTCAAGCGCGTGATGTTGAGAAATTGCGTTTTGGATTGGACACGCAATCTCCAGAAGACATTGACGTAGTGGATGTTGAATTAGTCAGTGATGACTTTCACTCTCGCTATAATAAACACAGTAAAACTTATGAATTTTTAGTTGATGCTGGTCGTCCTAAGAATCCGATGATGCGCCATTATGCGACGCATTACCCACATCCGTTAGATTTGGCTTTAATGCAGGAAGCTATCAAGGATTTGGTGGGAACACATGATTTTACAGGATTTACAGCTTCAGGAACATCTGTAGAAAATAAAGTTCGCACGATTACACGAGCAACGGTTGACATTGACGAAAAAACTGGTTTCTTTGTCTTTACCTTCAGTGGAAATGGTTTTCTTTATAAACAAGTCCGCAATATGGTTGGGACTTTGCTTAAAATTGGTAATGGTCGTATGCCAGTTAGTCAGATTAAGACGGTTTTGGAGTCTAAAAATCGTGACTTAGCTGGACCTACGGCTGCGGGTAACGGTCTTTATTTGAAGGAGATTATTTATGACGAATAAGTACATTTTGGCAATTTCTGGAAATGATATTTTTAGTGGTGGCGGTTTGTATGCTGATTTAGCCACTTATACGACAAATCATCTGCACGGTTTTTTAGCGGTAACTTGTTTGACAGCAGTGACTGACAAAGGGTTTGAAGTTTTTGCGACAGATAATGACGTTTTTGCGCATCAATTAAACAGCCTCAAGGATGTTCCATTTTCAGGTATCAAGCTTGGACTTTTACCGAATGTGGATGTTGCTGACTTAGCACTTGAATTTGTTAAATCTCATACAGAAATTCCAATTGTACTTGACCCAGTTTTGGTTTGTAAGGAAAAACATGATGTTGAAGTATCAGCTTTGCGTGATGAACTTTTAAAATTTTTCCCATATGCTACAATCATCACACCTAACTTGGTAGAAGCAGAGCTATTAGCACAAACGTCAATTAAAACTTTAGATGATATGAAAGCTGCAGCTAAGCTTTTGTATGATTTGGGTGTAAAAAATGTGGTCATCAAAGGTGGAAATCGCTTAAGTAAAGAAAAAGCTATCGATATCTTTTATGATGGTAGTGAGTTTTCAGTCTTTGAAAATGACATTCTTGACACAAATAATATTGGTGCTGGTTGTACATTGGCATCAAGTATTGCAAGTCAGCTAGTACTTGGAAAATCACCTAAAGAAGCAGTTGCTGAATCAAAAGAGTTTGTTTTTCAAGCGATTCGTCACTCAGACCAATATGGAGTAAAACAAAATTATGAGCAGGACTAAGACATATCATTTAACCCTAATGGCTGTTTTGACTGCCTTGAGTGTTGTTTTGGCGTTTATTCATGTCCCAACGCCGACGGGTTATTTGACCCTGTTAGATGTTGGTATTTATTTTACGGCTTATTATTTAGGTTCAAAATATGGAGCGGTTGTTGGTGGCTTATCTGGCTTTCTCATTGACCTGTTGTTAGGTTATCCACAATACATGTTTCACAGTTTAATTGCTCATGGAGCGCAAGGGTATTTTGCAGGATGGACTGGGAAAAAACGCATTTTAGGGCTTATTCTGGCTAGTATTTTGATGGTTGGCTGGTATTTCTTAGCGACTTTTCTTTTAGGTTATGGTCTAGGAGGAGCTTTGGCTGGTGTTCCTGGAAATCTTTTGCAAAATCTTTTTGGAATGTTAGTTGGTTACCTCGTTTATCTGGCTTATCAACGTTTTGAAAATAAATAGGTACGGAGGTTTAGTATGGATTTAAGGGCTTTAGCGAATCAAACACGAGTGATTGTCGTTGATATTATTGAACGCTCTGCCATTAAAAAAGGACAAATTTTTGTCCTTGGACTGTCATCTAGTGAAGTGGCTGGAGGTTTGATTGGAAAAAATAGCAGCGCTGAAATCGGTGAAGTGATTGTAAAAACACTTCTTGAAGAATTGACTGAGCGTGGCATTTATTTGGCAGTTCAAGGGTGTGAGCACCTGAATCGTGCCTTGACAGTAGAACGTGAACTGGCTGAGAAAAAGGATTTAGAAATCATTAATGTCATTCCAAATCTGCACGCTGGAGGAAGTGGTCAAGTTGCTGCATTTAAATTCATGCAAGATCCTGTAGAAGTAGAAGAAATTGTGGCGCATGCTGGTCTTGATATTGGTGATACATTTATTGGAATGCATGTTAAGCGCGTGCAAGTGCCATTGATTCCAGTGCAGCGTGAATTAGGTGGTGCGCATGTCACAGCTTTAGCTAGCCGACCAAGATTAATAGGTGGTGCGCGTGCGACTTACACCGCTGATCCAATTCGTAAATTTTAAAAATAAAAGGTTGAAGTGTTAAACTTCAACCTTTTTCTTGTCTTGTTATTTTGAAAGTGTTGGGTTAGCGTACATGGTTGGTAGCGAAATATCATTTTCCAAAAGTGCCTCTTGATAAAGACGATAAAAATTAGAATAGATATAATTTTGTTTACCATTTTGTACGAAAATATCAACACGGAAAACTAGCTGAGCAGTGGTGTTTGTACATGGACCGAGGATTGTTGGGCTACCAACAATTTCAGGGAAAGCAGGTAATTGCTCTTTGTTGATGGTTTTAATGATGTTTGATACTTTCGCCAAGTCTGTGTGAGCATAGATTGGGATATCAATCTGAACTCGCATATCGCCGCGTGATTTGTTAGAAACAACGGTGATATTGCGGTTAGGAATAAAATGTAATGTTCCATCAAAACCGCGAATTTGCGTAGTACGAATACCAACGCTTGAAATATTTCCTTCGACAGAACCGATAACAACTGAATCCCCAACTTCAAATTGATTTTCAAGCAAGATGAAGAAACCATTAACAACATCAGTTAAGAAACCTTGTGCGCCAAGACCAAGGGCAACCCCAGCAAGTCCAGCCCCAGCAAGTAGACTAGAGACAGGTACACCAAGAATACTTAGCACCCAAGAAATAAAGAAGAAATAAAGGGTGTAACTCATGATGTTGTGAAGCAATTTGACAATGGTTTTTTTGCGAGCTTCAGTCTGTCGTGAAAGTGAAATTGATTTTGCAATAGCGTGTGTGAAAATGAAATTTAACACGCGTTTTGCGATTAAAAATACGGTAAGAAGAAGGAGAAGTGATACGATTTTTGAGATGATATCAACTGCAATTTCTTCTACCTGAAGACGTTCGATATATTTTGAAATAATGTTCATACCCATAGTTTATTAAAAAAATACACGTCCAGCAAGTCTTTATTGATTTGTTTTTTGAAACAAAAATTGACAGTGAAAAAATGCTGAAATCAAGCAAAAAAAATTAGCGCCTAAAACCCTTGATATAGCACTATTCTTTGACAAAAAAGCCTGAAATATGTTAAACTAAACTGTATATAAAATTTTAAGGAGAAATGACTTCATGTCTGTATCATTTGAAAACAAAGCTACTAACCGTGGCGTGATTACATTCACAATCGGTCAAGATAAAATCAAACCAGCTCTTGATCAAGCATTCAACAAAGTTAAGAAAAATTTGAATGCACCTGGATTCCGCAAAGGTCACATGCCACGTGCCGTATTCAACCAACAATTTGGTGAAGAAGCTCTTTATGAAGATGCATTGAACGCTCTTCTTCCTGCAGCTTACCAAGCAGCAGTTGCTGAACTTAGCCTTGATGTTGTTGCACAACCAAAAATTGATATCAAATCAATGGAAAAAGGTCAAGAATGGACTTTGACTGCTGAAGTTGTTACAAAACCAGAAGTAAAACTTGGTGACTACAAAAACCTTGAAGTTTCAGTAGAAGCTACTAAAGAAGTAACTGACGCTGAAGTTGACGAAAAAGTAGAACGCGAACGCAACAACCTTGCAGAACTTATCGTTAAAGAAGGTGCTGCAGAACTTGGTGACACTGTTGTTATCGACTTCGTTGGTTCAGTTGACGGTGTTGAATTCGATGGTGGTAAAGGTGAAAACTTCTCACTTGAACTTGGTTCAGGTCAATTCATCCCTGGCTTCGAAGACCAATTAGTTGGTGCTAAAGCTGGTGAAACTGTAGAAGTTAACGTAACATTCCCAGAACAATATCAAGCTGAAGACCTTGCTGGTAAAGATGCTAAATTCGTTACAACTGTACACGAAGTTAAAGCTAAAGAAGTTCCAGCTCTTGATGACGAACTTGCTAAAGACATCGACGAAGAAGTTGAAACTCTTGACGAATTGAAAGCTAAATACCGTAAAGAACTTGAATCAGCTAAAGAAATCGCATTTGACGATGCTGTTGAAGGTGCTGCGCTTGAATTGGCTGTTGCAAACGCTGAAATCGTTGAATTGCCAGAAGAAATGGTTCACGACGAAGTTCACCGCGCCATGAACGAATTCATGGGTAACATGCAACGTCAAGGTATCTCTCCAGAAATGTACTTCCAATTGACTGGTACAACTGAAGAAGACCTTCACAAACAATACGAAGCTGACGCTGACAAACGTGTTAAAACTAACCTTGTTATCGAAGCTATCGCTAAAGCAGAAGGATTCGAAGCTTCTGACGAAGAAATCGAAAAAGAAATCAACGACCTTGCTTCAGAATACAACATGGAAGTTGAACAAGTTCGTAACCTTCTTTCAGCAGATATGCTTAAACACGATATCGCTATGAAGAAAGCTGTTGAAGTGGTAACAAGCACTGCAAAAGTAAAATAATTTATCCTTAGATAAATAGTTATAAAGTCAGGTAATCTATAGATTACTTGGCTTTTTATGCCCTTTCTCAGAAATTCTTATAAATCTTTTGACGAATTGACAAAATTAGCGTAAAATAGAGAATAACGAAAATTAAGATAATAGGGTTATTGTGGCTGTTTGCTCACATCCTAAGATTAATAAGGAGAATTACCTTGGAATTAGAAGTATTTGCTGGACAAGAAAAAAGCGAACTTTCAATGATTGAAGTTGCACGTGCTATTCTGGAAGAACGCGGACGCGATCATGAAATGTATTTCAGCGATCTTGTAAATGAGATCCAAAACTACCTCGAAAAATCTGACGCAGAAATTCGTGAAGCTTTACCATATTTTTACTCTGCATTGAACGTTGATGGAAGCTTTATTCCACTTGGCGACAACAAATGGGGACTTCGTTCATGGTATGCTATCGACGAAATCGACGAAGAAATCATTACACTTGAAGAAGATGAAAATGGAGCACCAAAACGTAAACGCAAACGTGTAAATGCCTTTATGGATGGTGATGAAGATGCTATTGACTATTCAGATGATGACCCAGAAGATGAAGACTTCACACCTGAATCATCCGATTTAGAGTACGATGAAGAAAATCCAGATGATGAAAAATCCGAAGTTGAGTCATATGATTCAGAAATCAATGAAATTATTCCAGACGAAGATTTGGACGAAGAGGTTGACATCAACGAAGAAGATGACGAGGATGATGATTTAAATGAAGAGTAGTCATCAGCGTTAGTTTTTTGCTAAATTAAAAAAGTTGTCAATTACCATTTGACAAACGCCACAGGATAGTTTATATTATTATTTGGGCACCTCTTTTTTAGAGGTCGTATGAAAGCTCCCTAACTTTTTAGGGAGCTATTTTTGTTTTCCTAAAAGTAAATGTTTATTTACTTTTTTATCAAATATCTTATGGATGTTTTGATTTGTTGATATTCTTAATCTTCAAGCATTTATCGTTTGCTATCATTTTATTTAAAAGGAGTTTTATTTAATGACTAAGTATATTTTTGTTACTGGTGGTGTTGTTTCTTCTATCGGTAAGGGAATCGTGGCTGCAAGTCTTGGTCGTCTTTTGAAAAATCGCGGTCTTAAAGTAACTATCCAAAAATTTGACCCTTATATTAACATTGACCCAGGTACAATGAGCCCCTATCAACACGGTGAAGTTTACGTGACAGACGATGGTGCTGAAACTGACCTTGATCTTGGTCACTATGAACGTTTTATTGACATCAACCTTAACAAATATTCTAACGTAACAACTGGTAAAATTTATAGCGAAGTTCTTCGTAAAGAACGTAAAGGTGAATATCTTGGTGCAACTGTCCAAGTTATTCCACACATCACAGACGCTTTGAAAGAAAAAATCAAACGTGCCGCGACAACAACTGATTCTGACGTTATCATCACAGAAGTTGGTGGCACAGTTGGTGATATTGAAAGTCTTCCATTCCTTGAAGCCCTTCGTCAAATGAAAGCAGATGTTGGTGCTGATAATGTTATGTACATTCACACAACGCTTCTTCCATACCTTAAAGCTGCTGGTGAAATGAAAACTAAACCCACACAACATTCTGTTAAAGAATTGCGTGGTCTTGGTATTCAACCTAATATGTTGGTTATCCGTACAGAAAAACCAGCTGGTCAAAACATTAAAAATAAATTGGCACAATTCTGTGATGTTGCTCCAGAAGCTGTTATTGAGTCACTTGACGTGGATCATATTTATCAAATTCCACTTAACATGCAAGCTCAAAACATGGATCAAATCGTTTGTGACCACTTGAAATTGGATGTGCCAAAAGCGGATATGTCAGAATGGTCTACAATGGTTGATAAGATTATGAATCTTAAAAAATCAACTAAGATTGCTCTTGTTGGTAAATATGTTGAATTGCCAGACGCTTACCTTTCAGTTGTCGAAGCTCTTAAACATTCAGGTTATGTTAATGATGTGGCTGTTGATCTTAAATGGGTTAATGCCAATGATCTTACGGCTGACAATGTTGAAGAAATGCTTGGTGATGCTGATGGTATCATTGTCCCAGGTGGATTTGGTCAACGTGGGACAGAAGGTAAAATTGAAGCAATCCGCTATGCGCGTGAAAAAGACGTGCCAATGCTTGGTATCTGTCTTGGTATGCAATTGACTTGTGTGGAATTCGCTCGTAACGTATTGAACTTGGAAGGTGCAAATTCAGCTGAGCTTGCTCCGGATACTAAATACCCAATTATTGATATTATGCGTGACCAAATTGATATCGAAGATATGGGTGGAACACTTCGCCTTGGGCTTTACCCATGTAAATTAAAACCAGGTTCACGTGCAGCACAAGCTTATAACAATCAAGAAGTTGTTCAACGTCGTCACCGTCACCGTTACGAATTCAATACTAAATTCCGTGACCAATTTGAAGAAGCAGGTTTTGTTTTCTCAGGTGTATCGCCAGATAACCGCTTGATGGAAGTTGTTGAATTGCCAGAGAAAAAATTCTTCGTGGCTGCTCAATATCACCCAGAACTTCAAAGTCGTCCAAACCGTCCAGAAGAGCTTTACACAGCCTTTGTGACAGCAGCGATTGAAAATAGCAAATAATCATTAAAACAGATTAACACTCTTCAAGCTAAAAGCTTGGGAGTGTTTTTTTTGATAATACAATTCTAATGAATCTGTACCCCTTTTATTTTTAGGAAAAAATAGTATAATAGTGAGCATGAGAAAAATTAGAATTAGAAAACATCGTGTTTTATTGGGAATTATTGCTCTACTTTTTGTAGTAAGTATCGGAGCAAGTTTTTATTTTTTCCATGTAGCACAAATTCGTGAAGAAAAATCATTCATTAATAATAATGGTCGTTCAAAAGACAATTCTCTCTACGCCTATGAGCAGAGTTTTGACCAACTGACTAAAGAAACGCTTTGGATGACCAACCAAGGTTTAAAACAAGATGCTTGGTATGTTCCTGCAGAAACAGCAACAAATAAAACGGTTATTGTTGTTCATGGGTTTACAAACGATAAGGAAGATATGAAGCCTTATGCATGGATGTTTCATGAGCTAGGCTACAATGTCCTTATGCCCGATAATATGTCGCATGGTGACAGCGAAGGGCAAATCATTGGATATGGCTGGAACGACCGCTTAAACGTCATAAAATGGGCGGAGATGCTAGTTGAACAAAATTCAGACAGCGAAATTACCTTGTTTGGTGTTTCTATGGGTGGGGCTACCGTTATGATGGCTTCAGGTGAAGAAACATTACCAAAACAAGTGGTTAATATTGTTGAAGACTGCGGTTATAGTAGTGTTTGGGATGAATTAAAATATCAAGCTAAAGCTATGTATAACTTACCTGCTTTCCCGATCCTTTATGAAGTGTCTGCAGTATCAAAAGTTCGAGCAGGTTTCTCATATGGACAAGCCAGCTGTGTGAAACAATTAAAAAACAATACGCGCCCAATTCTTTTTATCCATGGTAGCGAAGATAAGTTCGTTCCAACAAGTATGGTTTATAAAAATTATCGTGCAACAAATAGTGAGAAAGACCTTTATATAGCTAAGGGTGCAGCGCATGCCAAATCTTTTGAAAGTGATCCTAAAACATACATTGAAAAAATTTCAGCTTTTTTGCAAAAAAATGAAAAATAGTGTTGACAGAACTATGAATGGCTGATATAATTATTTATGTTGTTAAGGAACAGCGGAAATGGCGGAATTGGCAGACGCGCAGGACTAAGGATCCTGTGATCGCTTTAGATCGTGAGGGTTCAAGTCCCTCTTTCCGCAGAGTGACAAGCCAGAGAGTGCTTGTCTTTTTTGTGCTAAAAATCCATTAATTGAAAATAAAAATGAAAGCAGTGAGAATACTTGAAAAATACTTTCCTATTTACACTGCTTTTTTCACAGAAAATTAACCAAATTGTAAGTAACGCTAGTAATCTGATAAAATTTGTGATAAAATGTACTTGTAAATGGGGGATATCCCAAAAAATAAATAGGAGGCCTATATAATGGCAATCGTTTCAGCAGAAAAATTTGTCCAAGCAGCTCGTGACAATGGTTACGCAGTTGGTGGTTTTAACACAAACAACCTTGAATGGACTCAAGCAATCCTACGTGCAGCAGAAGCTAAACAAGCTCCAATCCTTATCCAAACTTCTATGGGTGCTGCTAAATACATGGGTGGTTACAAACTTTGTAAAACACTTATCGAAAACCTTGTAGAATCAATGGGTATCACTGTACCAGTTGCTATTCACCTTGACCACGGTCACTTTGACGATGCTTTGGAATGTATCGAAGTTGGTTACACTTCAGTTATGTTTGACGGTTCACACCTTCCAATCGAAGAAAACCTTGAAAAAGCTAAAGAAGTTGTAGCTAAAGCACACGCTAAAGGTATCTCAGTTGAAGCTGAAGTTGGTACTATCGGTGGTGAAGAAGATGGTATCATCGGTGACGGTGAACTTGCTCCAATCGAAGACGCTAAAGCTATGGTTGAAACTGGTATCGACTTCTTGGCTGCAGGTATCGGTAACATCCACGGACCATACCCAGAAAACTGGAAAGGTCTTCACCTTGATCACCTTGAAAAATTAACTGCTGCGATTCCTGGTTTCCCAATTGTATTGCACGGTGGATCTGGTATTCCTGATGACCAAATCAAAGATGCTATCAAACTTGGTGTTGCTAAAGTTAACGTTAACACTGAATGCCAAATCGCATTTGCAAAAGCAACTCGTAAATTTGTTGCTGACTACGAAGCAAATGAAGCAGAATACGATAAGAAAAAACTTTTCGACCCACGTAAATTCTTGAAACCAGGTTTCGAAGCTATTACAGAAGCTGTTGAAGAACGTATCGACGTATTCGGTTCAGCAAACAAAGCTTAATTAATCTATAAACGTTATAATACAGGGCTTTCTCCGAGAGGAGAAGGCTTTTTTGATAGATTTATCCTCACTTTGTCCTCAAGCCGTCTAAAGATGATCATCAGTTAACGTATCAATAATATTAGTGATATCCTTTTTCATGTTTTTAGTAACATGTAGATAGATTTGTGTTACTTTACTTCCACTAGAATGTCCTACACGTTCCTGAATAGCTTCTAAAGGAACTCTCTTTTCTGCAAGAAAACTGATGTGGGTGTGTCTGAATATGTGGGTTGATATATGTTTATTGAAGCTAATCAATTGATCAATGTTAATTCCTACTTTCTTAACGTGTCCTGTTTTAGTGACTTTGCCACTTTCAGCAGAGTTAAGGAAATTATTTAATACACTATAATGAAGTGGATTACCATTATATTGTGCTTTAAAATGACTTTTTGAGGTAAATATCCATCCATTATCAACGTAATCTCTATTGTTATGGATATGTGCCTCATTTTCAGCTATCTCTTCTTTTAAGAGATTTAGTGCTCTTTCTGATAGTTCTACTTTACGGTAACTCTGCTCATTCTTAACATTTCCAATATAGTCATCTTTAAAGGCACCACCGTGTGTTGCTCTTGTTCGGACAACTGAGGCTATTTTGTTTTCAAAATCAATGTCCTGTACTTTGAGTCCTAGAACTTCCCCTATGCGCATACCTGTTAAACTCTGAAATTCGAAAATTCTCCCATACTGTTGATTGTGTTCATATACTATTTTTAGAACCTCAGCAAGCTCATCTTTTTCAAGATAACTATCACCGATATTATTTTTCTGTATCTCTTTAATTCTTTCTTCCAAACCTTTATTTTCAATTTGTACATAGGGCATTGGATTTTGTTCGGGTTTAATATAGTTCTTTTTGATAGCTAAAGTGAAAATAGAATTGAGATCACTTTTTAAAGATTGTGCTATTCGTTTGTGATTGCCGATTGGGTAAAAATCATCTATCATTCTTTGAATAACGTCGGTATTGATCTGAGTAAGTAGACTATCTTTTGGTATGTAAGAAAGAATGTGATTGTAGTACCTTCCTTTTTCTCCTGCTAATGTTTTAGGAGCAACCTTTTTCTTTGTGATCCTATCTTGATGCCATTCTTGCCATACTTTATCAATAGTTATATCGTCACTATAGTTTATAGAAGGATGAGAATATTTTTCATATAGTTTCTGATATTTGTCATAAAGGTCTCTTTTAATTTGGCCTTGAAGTTGGGCTGAAATTTTAATTTTTCCGTCAGCAGTATAGTTTTCCTTTGTGGTATACCATTTACTAACAATTTCCCATCTTTTCAGTGTTAAAGGATGTTTTGTGTAGATACGATATTTAACATCTATATATCCTTTTTTACTAGATGGTCTTGACTTTTTTATAATGATATTTCCGATATCAGTTATTGGCATGATTACCCCCTAATTTCATATCTATGATTTTGACGATATTTCAAATAGCTTAGAAAACCTTCAAAATTTATCCAAACAATTTTGTGAGATGGATTGATAACAAAGTTAGAAAACTTAGGATTTTTTCTCATTTCAACCAATAGTGCATCTAGAGTTTTAGGACGTAATCCTTCAAACCGTTTACACACAGCGTCTTTGTTTCCCCATTCAGCAACAGCATTTTCAACTGGCACGTATTTAATTTGTAACATAGAATATTTCCTTTCTTTTATCTATTTTCCAATAACATAGGTGAATTGGCTAGCTTGGGCTTTGTCAAAGGTACGGTAAGACACTACGCCAAGTCCTTTAGCATTCGACTCTGATATGAGAATAGAGCCATCTGATTTGACTTGTTCTACGAAGGCAACATGACCATAAGTCGGGTCAGATCCAGCTGTACCTGGTGTGAAGCTGACAGCGGTATGTTCTCGTGGTGTATGAGTGGTTTCATAGCCTGGTTTGTATTGCCATTCCCCGCCATTTCCCATATATGGGTCGTAGTTAATGCCAAATTCCTTAGCACGGTTAAAGACAAACCAAGTACATTGTCCATATGGGTAACTTTGTGCGATATAACCAGAGGTATCAATTTTCTTAGTCAAGCTATAACCAGCTGGGACACCATCTGCTGTTACGCCACCTCCGTCACGGGTACCAGTGGAAGCTTTTTCAGCGGGTGCTTTCGGTGTGCCACCATGGTCATCAATATACTTATCGAGTTTTTTCATGACTTCTGCACGAGCTTTCCCTGAGCCAGAAGTATCAGTGAAATAAACCCCGCCTTCAGTAGCGGTATTTAGTGTCCCGTTCGCATATTTCTTAGCCTTATCATCTTGGACCTTAAAGGTCTCATTTTTATTTTGGATAATTGTGACTTGGGTAAGACCAGTGACTGCTTTTTCATCATTGTAGTTGGTCGCATTACCAGGGTTTGAATCAAAGGCTCCATATCCAAACATATTAGCTCCAGGGGAAGTTGCGACACCAGCTGTCCCATAGGAGCTTTCCATTTGGGCAATAGCGACAATAGCTCTGACATCTAGACCAGAAGCTTTTCCCCACTGCAAAAGCTTTTCTCCATTGATTCTTGATTTATCATAAGCAATCCCTGTAGAGTCAAGGAAACCATCCAGTTGTTTAGCAGTGATACCATATCGATGAATCAGGAGGTTATGAGTGTAGGGATCTCCTGTAGACCAGTGATCTGTGTATCTGGCGCCTTCCATCGCTGAGGTTCCGCCTCCAGTAGCTCCTCCTCCCATAGCTCCTGCAAATAGTAGTACTAGAAAAAGTGGGAGGAGAAAGGGATAAAGGGCTAATGTTATGGCAATAGTTTTCTTCATACTTTCTCCTTTCTTCATGACGTTAGCAACGCATATAAGCAGTTAAGGTGACTGTCCCAAATCTCCATCTTGCATCTAATACCACAGGAAATTCTTTAACCATCTCTAGGATATGCTCACTGTCTGAGCGACTGACTGGAAATAAAAGAAGGAAATCGACTGAGCGTTTTCCTTCTTCGTAGGCTTTATAGAGGTAGTTGGACAGTACCATTCGTAATGTTTGTTTAGAGTAAATTCTCACATTCAATTTAGGCACCTCCTCTCAATTCATTTAGGCGTTGGGTGAGACGATCACGGCGATCAATATTGGCTTGTAGTTTCTCATATTTTGATAGAGTTTTTCTAAAGTTACGGGTGAAGGCAGAGGAACCTTGGGCCTTAAACATGGCTTCAGGGTCTTTATAGACCTCTAGGCGCTTCTCTAAGGACTGTATCCGGAGTTTGTCTATAGCTGACAGTCGTTGTTCTTTTAGCTGTTCAAACTCGCTCTGAGGACTTTCTAGGCTTTCTTGAATTGGTGTTGGTTGCTCCAATTCAGGTGTCACCATTGGTTTATCAAAGTCTTGAATAGGTGAAGGTAGTTCATCACCATCAAGTGCAAGTTGTTCTGGAATAGGTGGTTCAATAGGACTTTCCAGTTCAGAACTATCTGGTTCAATTGGTTTAGGTACTGTGTTTTCTTCGGTGATTGGTTCTTGGTCAGCTACCATCTCAGGGGTATTGCTGGCAAACTTATTGCGAACCCTGTTAGCTGTATTAACCACAGCACCTGTCGTAAATCCAGCGGTTCCTAGGGCAAAGTTGCCAAGATGTTGGGCAGAAGCTAGAGAACGCCCTGGGACTTGTGTGGCGATGTCACGTCCTCTAGCGACACTTGTTTCTACTTTACGGCCAATATCATCAGTGACCATTCGAGCTCTTGAACCCAGAACGGCTTGGATGACTTGTCCCTTGTATTTCCACAAAAGGATGTAAACCATAGCTTTAGCGACTACAGTGACCAGCAATTTAAAGAGGATACCAAAGAGAATCAATGATGGCATTGTTTTCAGAACCCCATCAAATCCGCTGGTGATAAGGCCCTCTACCATTTTCTCTATGTAAAAAATAATGAGGGTAATGAGGCTGGTAATAGCAGGAAATGCTAGGCCACCAAACATGACTTTTAGGGCCCCAAAGATGAGGTCTTGCATCCGAGGAACAAAAGACATGAGGAGAATAAATGGGAATAACAAAATCATGACCAATACAATCACTTGGGCAATGACATTGAGTAGTTGGACGAGAATAATTGGTACGGCTAAGACAAAGGCTTCAATGATTTTAAAGATGACATAGAACATTCGTAGGAAAATGAAGTCAGGGATAGCTGACACCCAACGGTTGTCTTCACTGTCATCATTAGCCCCATCTCCTAAGCTATCGAGGTAATCTTGACGGTCTTTTGATTTTACCGTTTGGAATTTTCCATCCTTGGTACTGCCTAGTACCTTACTATCGTCAAAGGCTTTTTCTTTACCATCTTTAGAACTCTTATACTTGCCATTTTCCTGACCTGTATTAACAAAGAGGTAGGCTTTATAGGAGGTTTCCGCAATGTAAGTATCTGCTAGTGAATCACCAATCTTAACGGATTTCCCTTTTTCGTATTCTACGGAGATTGACGTAATCTTTGAAGAAACCTCTTTTGAGAAATTGTTGACCGTGTCTAAGAGATAAAGACCACCAGAGGTTTTTGCAATGGTTCCAAAGTAAGAAAAGCCAAGCAACATGACTAGAAGCAGATGCAGAATCTTACGGCTGATATCGCCTCGTGAGAAGAAATATTGAAAGAAGAGATAAATAGCACTGATAACCAGCAGTGTTCCTACTAGTGAGTTATGATTAAGTCCACCATTAGAAGAGCCTGATAGACCTTCCCAGATTGATTTAGCACCATTGAAGACGTAGTTTTTGTAAAGGGAATAGAGATCAATATTTTCTAATAGACGGATGAGGAGTGAGAAGAAGCCAACGACAGCGTTTAGGATAAAGAAGAAAAAGTTAACCATAATTTCATTGACCATCACCCAAACCCCATTAAAGGAACCAAAGTCAGTCGGTTCCATATAGGATTTCAGGTCAAAGATATTGACGCCTTTTAGCTTCTCAAAAGCTTTATTCATAGATTCACCTCCTAACTAGCGTATTTGTTTTCAAGGCTGGATGATACCGTTGCTTTCATTGGTTTGAGTAAGAGATCAATATCTTCAAAGATATTGTGGACCGAAATCATATTGAGGTTGCCGTAGACATCATAGTAGAGGCATTGGCCTGAAATCATGTTATCAATCCATTCTAGGTTGCTTTCTGTTACTTCAAGATTGACATGTCGTAGAATATCTTCGCGTTCTGATTTTTCATAGAAGGCAAAGATTGTTCCAAAACCAGTGGTGTCATCATCATTTTCAGCATCATGGACGGATTGAGTAATGAGGGCTAAGGTATTATTTTTAGACCGACCGATACGGCGCATGTTTTTGATAACAGCTTTTCCTTCTGCCGACTTCATGAGAATCCAAGCTTCATCAAAGAACTCAATGGTATCTTCATTTTCGTGACGTTCCCCAAAGTGGGTACAAAAGGCACCAAGGGCAAACATAAGGGTGATTGAGTTTCGTTCGTGGTCAGAAATTTTAGTGGAATCATCTTTAGGCAGTTTGAGGTTGGCAACCTCTAGAACAGTAACCCTAGCATCATAATCTAAACCTTTTACCTGACCATCAGAGAAAGCTAATTCAAGGATAGAATTGGTAACGATAGAAGAGAGGTAGCGCCCAACAGAGGCGATTTCCTTGGTGTCACTATTTTTTAATAAGTCAATGACCTGTTTAAAGCCAACAATTTCTCCAGCTTGGCGTTGTTCTACTACCGTATTGATAGCTTCTGTAATGGCCGTCTTTTGATCCATAGAGACTTCATCAACAGCTTGAAGTAGGAACTCTAGCATGTTTTTAGCGACTTCTATGGCTTGTTCTTTATCAAGGACAACGATAGGGTCCAGTACCCCGTGGTTTGACGTGATGGCACTATCTAAGGTGACAAAGTTAAAGGCTTCAATTTGAGCTTTACGCTCAGGATAGCGCCTGGCAAATTCAGGACTACTAATGACCTCCATATAGTGGTTTCGCAGTTCACGCTTGGGGTCCACATATAGAGTTTTGACATTTTGTAGGGCGACACTTAAAAAGATAATCTGAGCCAAGAACGATTTTCCTTGACCTGTAGCTCCCGTAATAATAATATGTGGGTTCTTAGTGACTTTTCCTGCAATATCTTCTTTGTTTCCAACTGTGGCATTATAGAGGACCATATTCTTTGAGGAATCAATGGCTTTTTGAATATTGTCCCAACGACCTGTCCAGTTATCGACACGGCCGATATACCAACCAATTCGGTTTCCAGAAGTGGTATTTGTAAAGGGCATAAGTTCCGAAAATCCAGTAGGTGTGACTAGGTGTGTCCAGGTTCTGGTCTTTTTCTCTAAGTCCTTCCCATAAAGTAGAGATTGGAAGAGATAAGGACCATCTTGATTGGCTTCACTAATTTCAACGCCCATATCATCAAAGTAGTTGAGGACCACTTGACGACGTTGTCGGAGTTGATTGACACTAGATCCTGTCACAATAAGATAGGCACCATACTCAATGATGTCTTCTTTATTCCCGACCTTTTTCATAAGGTCTTTTAGGGAAATAGAGCCTAAGATAATTTCATCTTGTTGGACGGTGTCGGTATTTTCAGCTTCTTGCATAATATTGTTATAGCGGGTATTAGAACGCCCCATTTTCCCCTTAATTTTAGAGCGGTCAATAAATTCTGCTTTGATGCGTAGCTCAACAGGGAAGTTGAGGCGTTGGATAAATTCACCAAGGTGAAAGCCATTAAACTGAATGGGAATTTTTCCAACTGGTAGCAAGCTTACAACAGATGACCCGTAGGGACTTTCTAGTTTGAGGAAACCACCTTTTAGCACCTTGATGAGGGTGTCTGTGACATTCATCATGGCACGGTTAGCGAGGACCTCTTTTTTGTAATGAGGAATATAACGCAAGTACTGCATACGTTGGTAGTAGAATAGCTCCTCATCACTTAGACGCTGGGCACGTAGTGAAGAAAGGGCCTGATAGACGGTAAATTCATCATTGGTGTAATCCTCATACCAGGTATCAGAGATTTCTGACTCATAGCCAAGACCATTGGCCAGTTTTTCTGATAACTCTAGAAAGCTGTCACTAGCCATTTCTTGGATGGTGGTTAGTTTTTGTTGCTTACGAAGGGTGACCCCAATCAGCCAATCAAATTGGTAAGGAATTTCCATCTCCTGGGTTAGTTTATCTACGGAATAAAGAAGAAGTTCTTCTCCTAGTTGACGGCTGTCATCTGCGAGAGCTTCAGCAAAGTCTACCATCTTTTCTTCTAAGAGATAGTCTTTTGGAATCAGTGAAATTTCAAAGGTTTTATTCTTGGCTAGTTTTTTGATCATTTGAGCCACTGTGATTTTGTGTTTTTCCTTTTTATCCGTATCAGTGATGGTGATTGGGGTGTTTGGAATCCGATAAAAGGCCATGACGGACTTATCTTGTCGCATGGCTAAATGGTTGTGCGTCATCTTGATTGGGTAGACTAAATTAATACTCATAGACCCTCCTTTTTACGATATCAAGCCGTTTAGGCTCATAGATTTGTTTTTTCAAAGACCACTTCACCTACTGGTTCTTGTCGGCCTTCCTGGTAGATGGCTTTTCTATTCAATTTGAATTCCCAGAAAAAGACCAAATAATCCCAAATGAAGACATGCATTTTCTTTCCATTTGGTTCATATTCGGTATAGAACTTGGCAAGTTTGAAGGGGACATACCAATAGAGTAGTAGAGAGATGGAATGTGTGAGTTTAGCTAGAGGAACAAGAATGGGTGCTCCTGCGATAAGCATGAGAACAAAAATGACGACAAAGACAATAAAAAAGGACAGTTGCATTGGTGTTGCGAAATACCAGATACGAGTGCCCTTTTTTGTCTTAATTTCTTGAATCCAGTAAGGAGCGTTAAGCCCCTTGCCGTAATCATAGAGTGGTTCGTTGTTCATGATTATAATCCTGTTTCAATGCCAAAGAGTTTGAGGAACCAACCAAAGGCTGAGAGGATTTGTTGGCCCTTAGTGAGTGAAACGATAACAGCGTAGAAGCCAATGACTGAGAAAAGTTGAAGCCAGTTACTGTTACGCCAGCATTTAATAGCAAGAAGAACCGCAATCGCTGTTAGAATCCAGAAGAAGTCTCCTTGTAAGAATTGTCTTAATCCATCAGTTGACATAAATTAGTTACCTCCATTTTCTTGATCATTCGCATAGCCAGAAGGAATGGTATGGTCTAGTTGAGACACATAGTAGCTCCCTGACTTAGTGGTAATGGTCAGTGTAAAGTTTTCTGCATGAGTGGTTTCTCCTACTTTAAAAGTCGCTTGGACATAAGCCTTGATGCTATTGTCTTTGTCTTTTTTGAAGTAGGTGAAATCCAGTGATTTAAAGGTTGTATTTGGTACCACAGAGACGTTATCTGCCATCAAATTGAGATTATCTTGGTTAGTTGTGTAGTTGATAAAGAAGGTGTTGAGAAACTTGGTCAGTTTCTTTGCTTCTTTAGCATTAAAATTATCGGTGTAAGAGAGGTCAGTTTTAGACGACTCAGGTTGTTTGCCAGCTTGATGGTTTTCAACAGCTGAGAACCAAGGAAGACCTGAAATATAATAGTTATCTCCATCCACTCCATAAGGCACATTAAACCCTGTGTAGTGGTATTCGGTGACATCTTTACCATCTTTTTTGATGGTTTCCTCATACCCCACTCCAAAGGTTGCTTGATGATCTTCAATCTTTAGAAGTTGGTAGTATTTCAATTGAGTAGGATTCTTGGTTTGTCCTTGTGCTTTAATATCAGGGACAGCATTGTAAAAAGTGTTGAGATAATCCAGTTGTTGGGATTGTTTCTCAGCATCCGCATCCCAGGTAAAGTAGGCTTTAACATAGTTTCCAAGGTAGACCTCTAAGTTTTTATCGACAGTTTGCGTTTGTGTCGGTGCTTTGTTTTTAGTATTTTTGACCTGAGCCACTAACTTTTGAAGTCCATCTACCTTACTGTAAAGGGTGATGCTTCTAAAGGTACTCAGAAAAGAAACGCCAAAGATCAAACAGAGGCCAGAGAGTACCGCCATATTCACGGTTCGCTTACTGACTTGTTTGGGTTTGGGGGTTCCTTTTTTCTTTTCGACTTTATGGAATTGAGCTAAAAAGGTTTGAGCTTTATCTAGGTATACTTTTAGTTTTGACATGGTCCCTCCTTTTAATGATTGGATAGGTCAATCAGTTTATTTCCTTTAGCGTAGAGCTGTTTATGAAGCTTATTGAGTTCGCCATTGACATAGTAATAGCCCCTTAATTCTTGGCGGAGTTGGTCGCAAAGTTCAGGCGCTACTTGTTGGGCTTCCTCTTTTTTTAGCATGGCATTTAACTCACCTGCTTTGGTCCAGGCGTCCTTGATATTATTTGCTTTCAAAAGTTCGCCAAGTTCTAGGGCCTGGTTTCTGATGAGGCCTTCAATTTTATTATCAATATCCATGATGATTTCCTTTCTAAAAATTTCTAGGTTTTGAATAACGACTTGAGATAAAACTCTCAGCATGTCTTGCTTAATGGTTTTTCCTTTAACGATAAGGTTTCCTGAGACGTTAAAGCTCGCATTGACGTAGTGATCTGTTTGGGCATTATTAGCAAAGGCCTCAAAGTAGTAGTCTTTGGCCTTCATGAGAATAATGTGGATATACCAAAGGTCACGAGGTGGGAGGATGGTGTAGCCCTCATAGAGCTTTTTGACAATCATTCGTCAACTAGATCCTTATAGCCGAGGTATCGGAAAATGACATCCTCATCAAACCAGAGCCAGTCGTTAATTTGCGTTTGAGTTGGGGTATCTCCTGAGAAGACATCTTCACATAGAGTGGTCAGTCGATCAACGCCCCCACGTTCACGGACAGTGTTTAAAGTTTCAAGCCCACCTGACCAAGCTTTAAACTGGTCAATGCTTGAGAGTTCAACTTTGTATTCCATAGAGTTTTCCTTTCTATTTCTTGTGATTCGATTTTAAGTCTTTTAGGATGGCCTTAGCACGGTCATTTAGTTCGCCACTTTCTTGAATCATCTTGAGATAGTCAGTGTCCATGAGCTTGTCAGCTTCCTCTACCAGTTTTAAGGAATTTGAAACTTGGTACATGAGCCATCTAACCGTGCGATCAATCGTATAGGGTTTTGGTTGCATGCTTAATTTGAGTGGTTCACTACCACCAAAGAGACGTTGCCACTTAGCATCTGGTTTGAATTGACCATAGCGATTAGTGCCATCATAGACCTGCATTTCATGATTAATCACCCCTCTAGCAACCTCAGCTAAATCAACCCCATTGATATATTCTTCAACTGCGAGTTGGGCTTTTTCTTGTGCAAAGCGCAATTCATAGCGATTCCAGATACCAAAAATCTCCAAGGATTCTTCCAAGGAGATTTGTTCTTTTTTAGCCAGTTCATAGCGTTTTTCATAGAAGTTGAAATAAAGATTACTTTGACGACTACCAAAGTAAATTGAAATCCCTTGACTATTTTCTTGATTTTGGCCTTGATTGAGTTGACCACCGCCTATATGATTCCAGGAACGGATATGCTTGAAAGAGATCTCCTCTTGATAGACTTTTGTGATGAGATCGGATAGAAGGAACTGTTCTTCCTCACGCCCTTCTCCTAGGTATTTCTCATCTAGGGCAATATCAAGACGGGTAACATGACTATCTGAAAAATCGGTCATCAGGTGAGAGAGGAAGTCAGCCCAAGTCGCCTGATTTTCAACTAGCAGTAATTCCATTTCACGGCATCCCTGTCCTGAGAGTTGAAGGGTGACTTGGTTATTTCCTGTTTGGACTCTATCAAAAAAGTCAAATAACCAAATATTTCCTCGTTTCCAGACTCGTGTGTAAGAGAGAAGCCTGGTTTCTTGTTCTCTAAATTCAGCAAGAGGACAAAGAAGAAAGTTTTGACAAAAGGCCTCTAAGTCTCTGACAGACATGAAGGTCATTCGTAAGTAGTCAATATGAACTTGGATGAGGTCTTGATTGGGTTCTTTTAGGAAGCCCAGTGCTTGTTTAAATTCCGCAAACTTTTCAAGGGTTAGCCCTCGACTACCTGATTCATAACTACGATAAGTTCTCGGGTTAATCCCAATGGTCTTTGCCATAGCTTTCTGACTAAGCCCAAGGGATTTTCTAAAGTTTTTCAGAAGTAAGGGATTGATCTTAGTCATTCATGGGTATACCTCCAATCTATTAAAAAGTGACACAGTTATTTGCCAAAAGTGACACACCTTTTAAATTTTGGAAAACCTTGGGGCACATGGGATTTTGGGGGGTGGACTTGGTCATTTTGACAAATCTTACCCCCCTATTAGAAATCGGGGGTTTGACCAACCATCACGGTCTAGGGACTGCGAGCTACGGTCTGCGCCTGACGCTGTCAGGCTTGCCCTTGCTCTTGCCCTAGCCCATGATGAGCTAAGCACGCTTCAACAGCTTTGGGATAGGACTTACCTCCCCCTTCTTCGAAGTGCGTCAAGGTTTCCAAAAGAAGTGTCTCTACAAATGGTGTCACCATTAGTGAGTTGTCTTCTTTCTCTAGGGTAATCCCTCTCTCATCTAGCAGATAGAGGATTTTCCTAAGAGTTTTGATATTGAGGTCCTTTTCTTTGGCAAAATCTGCAAGAGGACGTTTTTGACTGATTCTCTCTAAAAGTTCTTCAGTTTCTTGTTCAGTTGGTTCTTCGATAGGCAGTTCCTTCATTATTGGTTCTTGAGTCATTGTTGGGCTATCTTCTTCTAGGACTGGGAGTTTGATAAACTCATCATAGAAGGAGAATCCTTTATCAAAGGGGACATATGGGGCAAAGAACTCACCCGCTAATTCCCCGTTGTTAGCAATATAGCCACGGCCTTTTACTTTCTTACCGTTGACCTTGTCTAGCTTTTTAAATTCCTTGTTTTTATTAGCGTCCCCAAACATCATGTCATATCCAGTAGATTCAAGGTGTCCGACAGAGATCCGTTTCATGAAGTTATCACGAAGGGCAGTCTTAATGTATTCGCCATCAGGACGTTGCATAGCAAAGATCACAAAGACACCTGATTGACGGCCTTCTAGGACAATTTGAGAGAGGTATTCAATAGCTTGGGATTGTAAAGAATAGTCATTTTCAATCTTAGCGATGAAAGCAGCCCACTCATCAATGACGATAAATTTTGGCTTGAATCCATAATCACTAAAGTTTTTTCCAATTTTATAGTCAGGATGGTTCTGGATGGCTTCATAGCGATTTTCCATGAAGGTGACATTATCTTTCAAACAGCCAATAATATCTTCTTTAGAGGTGTAGAGATGGCCTTTAAAAACAGGAACCTCCCTTAAACCAGCTAAGTCAGCATTTTTAGGATCACACAAATCAATGAACCCTAACTTAGCTAGTGCCAGGACTAAAGTCATGAGGACAACCGTTTTACCGCCACCTGTTCCTCCACCAATGAGGAGATGGGGTTCAGAGATATAGTCCCAAAAGACGTCTTTCATGAGACGAATACCTTTTGGGGTCATCTCAACCTCAGAAACAGTAATACGGCTATCAATACGGTTAATGGCAATCTCATATTGGACAAAGCGATTATCAAAGGTTTTGTTTCTAAAGTCTCCGTTAAACATGACTTCTAGGGTAGCACCTAGATTGATAAAGCGGTCTTGAAATTTATTTCCCTCTAGGATAAAGCTGACGAGGAGCTGGTAGTTAGTCTGTCTTAGATAGACCTTGGGCAGAACAATTTTCTCGGTGGTCTTATTATTTCGCCTAATCGTTTTAGAGAGATAATAGCGATTTTCTAAAAGAAAATTAGCCAGGATTCTAAGACTATTGAGGCGTTTAAAGAGCAAGAGTTTTTGATAGAGAATCAGATTAAGGATAGGGATAATAAGGGCTGGTAAGACAAGGTAAAGAACTAGACTAGGCCAATAGTCAATGGGACTTCTGATAACTAGGTCATAAATGGGGTAGAAGTGATAACCTCCTAAAAACAAAAAGGGCAACCCCATCAGCAAAGCCGTGATTACCCTAATGGATCGATAGAACTTGTGGACTCGTAGCCCACGATAGGTGTAAAGGGACATAGAGCCCTCCTAATTCTTATTTCTTGGTTTCTGGTTCAGGTTTTTCTGCTTTAGGTGTGGCAGATGCTCCTCCTTTTTTCTTAATGGTTGAGGCGTAGAGACGGTAGTTGTCATTACGGCCAATCGCTGAGTAGGTGACGACAATATCTGTCAGTTCTACTTCCTCACGGTATTTTAGACCTAGGTCTTCAATAGCTTGTTCAGTCATGTCAACGATAGTGACAAAGAGTGTTTCATGTTGATTAGCAGAGTGGATGCCCAAGGTCACCCCACGGATTTCTCCTGTAGGTACTTGGGCATAAGAGCCATCTTCATTACGTTGCGAACGATCAGCTTCATAGATGAGTTCATTGCCTTCAATTGAGCGGAAGGTGAGTTTTCCAAAGACTTCTGGGATAATGAGGCCATCTGTGATGACACGATAGCTTTTATCCACGATTTGTAGTTTTTCTCCAAAGTTTAATCCAATTTTAGCCATAGTAATTTCATTCCTTTCTTATTTGACGATTTCAAGTTTTTCAGCAAAGACATTTAGAGCAGGGGCCACGTTAAAGCCATTGATTGAGCGGTCAGGGAAGAAGATGGGATTTACCACTTTAACAATGGTATCTTCATCAAAGACTTGACTGGTCGCTGGTGTAATGACATGGAAAGAGCCATGTTTTTCAGAGTTGAGTACATGACGTTGGTATTTGCCTTCTTTACCAAAAACGGTACGAGGAGCAGTAGCGAGACTTTCATAGTAAGCCTCTCCGATAAATTCAGGTTTCATTTTCAATGTTTCAGCAATCATAATAGTTTCCTTTCTTTTTAGGGCAAAATAAAAAGAGTTAGTAAACTAGACTAACTCGAGAGTGATAGTAGTGATTAATTTTATTCTTAGTGATATGATGGTAGAGATAGAGTTCTCCATCAGGCGCTCCTGTTTTGCGCAAGCGTTCCACAATCTGATTCAATTCTTTTAGGCTATTATGATAATGCCAATGTAATAGTTTTGGATTATGGGCATAAATGCCAAAAGAAAAGCAATAGTTTTGAAAATGGCGGTCAAAGACCGTCTCTATATATGAGGCCATAGTTGCCTCCTTTCCGTTATTGTAAAAGGCTACTAAGGGTTTCCTAGTAGCCAGAAGTGTAGTGTGATTCTTTTAGTTATAGTATAGAATCACATAAAGAAAATGAGTTATTTGGTTGATAGGGATTAACCTATCACGGTGGCAACGTTTAACAAGGTGCATTGTATCAATTACCATCGCTTGCCCGGCCAATCTGTTAGGTAGAACGAATCACACCCACAAGATTCTCTTACGCCCTTTGGCGCAATCAGTTCACTTTACTATTCGGCAAAAGTGCTAATAGTCCGAAATGCGTGTGAGTCCACCATTCTAAGAACAGTTTTATATCTCAGCTTCAATCATCAACGGACTTGACATTCTCTTTGCAACACGATACAATAAGGGTACGAAGCTAATTGTGTGTATTGATAGTCAGTTGACTGATTGTCAGACGCACTTTTTTATTAAATTTTCAATGAGCACGTTTGTTTCAAAGGAACGTATATTTTTTTAAAGTCATATACATCACCTTTGATGTATTTATAGTTTACATCAAACATGATGTAAAATCAAGCGTTTTTTGAAAAAAATTTAAATTTTTTTGAGGCCCCAAAAATGACAATAGGAACACGACTACAAAACTTGCGAAAAGAAAGACATTTGACTCAAACAGATGTTGCCAAGGCATTAGGAATTTCACAACAAAGCTATGGACGCTGGGAAACTGATAAAGTAAAGCCATCTCCAGCTAAATTAACACAAATTGCGACTTATTTTGATGTGTCTACTGATTATTTATTAAATTCAGATACAGATGGTATTGATTTGTCAGAAGTAGAATTACTTTTTAGAACAACTTCTAAAGGAATGACAGAAGAAGAACAAGCAGTTTTTAAAGATGAATTAATTCAATTTATGAAAGAACGTAAAAAACTTTTTGATGAAGATTAATCATTAGGATAAAAATTTCATATAATTGTTATTTGTAGATGGTACACTAGATAAAAATGATTGGAGTCTACTATGAAAGAAGAAAAATTAAGTGAGAAAATTATCAATCACATCAATTATTTTGGTGGCTCATTTAATGTATACGCGGTGCGTAACAATGAAGGGATTTATACAAGGTTTGTGGACGCTAATGAACCTGTAATTGAAGAAATTTTAGCTGGTAGAGAAGAAACTACTGAAAAACATTTACAAGAATTTGAAGAATTGAAAAGAAGCTATCAAAAAGGCATGGATTCTCTTCAGGGAACTGATTATGATAAGTTACCATTAGCTCTATTGCTTTTAAAAGTTGAAGAGCAAGAGAAAAACTAATAGAAAAAAGAAGCACTTAGAAACGGAACTATAGTGCTTCTTTTTAATTTTTTAATTCCATGCTTGAGCTGTTGTTGGTGAATTTAATGCGTTTAGCCAATAATCATCATCTAATTGACATAAAGTAAGAGATACTCCTGACATATCTAAACTAGTAATAAATGTTCCTACTTTTAGGAACTCAACTTTGATACCTTCTACTTCAAGAAGTTGTAAGACATCATTAGTGAAAATATTCAACTCAATTTGAGTTGTCCCTCCAAGGTTGTTGATAAGAACAGCATATCTGTCCCCATCTTTCCAGCGAAAATAGCGTTTTATCTTGTTAATCAACTCGTTAGCTAATATCTCAGAAGATATAAAAGGTTCAACTTTGTATCCAGGTTCACCATTAATTCCAATGCCAAATGAGATGTTTGATTCTGTTAGAGAGAACATTGGTTTATTATTGGTTGGGAGAGTAGCGGGTTTTGTAGCTACACCGAGTGTTGCTATATGAGAAGAAAGTTTGAGGCCAATTTGCTCAAGTTCATCTAAACTTGCTCCATTTTGAGCGGCATGTCCTAAAATTTTATGTAATAATATGGTTCCAGCAACACCACGATGACGAAGATGAAAATTAGTAGTCTCAACAGAGATGCCATCATAAGAAACAATATATTTTACGGGTATGCCTTCTTCACGGGCAATATTAATTGCTTTAGAAAATTCCTGTAAATCTGCCTCAAAATTTTTTATTATGATGAAAACACCATTACCTTTATTTAAAAATCGAATGGCTTCAAGTATTTCAGAATAAGAGGGAGGTGTAAATAAATCTCCAGCAATTGCTGCAGAAAGCATGCCTTGTCCAATATATCCATAATGAGCAGGGTCATGTCCACTACCACCGCCTGATAAAATTGGTATAACTGAGGAATCTTGTAATGAGTTATATAGTATTCTTGACTTACCAAGTTGATATAAATTAGGATTTATTCGCAATAGACCTTGGATGTTATCATCAATAATAGATTGAGTGCTATTTTTAATATATACCACACTTATCTCCTTTTTGTTAGTTGTAATAATGCAAGTTCAAAGACAGGATATTGATTTTCTAAATTTTGATAAGCTAGTATTCTTTCTCGAATAGAGTCGGAAATTGCGAGAGCGTGATAGTGAATCAGTTCTTTCATCAGTGGTTCTGTAGTATCTCCTCCTTCCTCAGTAACAATTTTGTTAAGTAATTGCTGACAGTAAAGTAAAAGAGAGGATGAAAAATTATTCTGACCTACGATGAGAAAGAGTTGTCTATAAAAATCTTTATTATCGTCAAAAAAGATACATAATTCTTTTAAAATATTCTTTCCAGAGCTATAGGTAAAATTATCAATAATTTGTTCTTGCAGTTCTGTTACGAAAATCCATGATAGTAAATCATATTTATCTAAAAAATGATCATAGAACGTTTGCCTACGTATATCAGCTACTTCCATAATTTTTCGAACAGAGATCTTGTCAAATTGCTCTGTTTTTAAAAGTTGCTTAAATGCCTTAGCAATTTTCTTTTTAGTAATGATTGAACTACTCATAATTTATTCCTGACTTTATCATACTACAGTAGCATATTATCAGAAATAACACTTGTTATCAATGAGAACGGACACAAAATAAAAATTGTCCGTTCTTTTTTTGAAAACGCTATCGTATAATGAAACTATAAAAAAGAAAAATAAAGGAGGCATATCCATGAAAAAAATTATTAATGACCCCAAAAATGTTGTTACGGAAATGCTAGATGGAATGGCATTCGCTCATGATGATTTGGTTCATCGTGTTGATGGATTTGAAATCATTGCACGTAATGCAGAGAAAACTGGAAAAGTAGCTATTATCTCTGGTGGTGGTAGTGGTCATGAACCTTCTCATGCAGGATTTGTTGGAGAAGGGATGCTATCTGCAGCGGTATGTGGTCCAGTATTTACCTCACCAACACCAGACCAAGTTTTGGAAGCTATCAAGGAAGCAGATGAAGGAGCTGGAGTATTTATGGTCATAAAAAATTATTCTGGCGATATTATGAACTTTGAAATGGCCCAAGAAATGGCTGAGATGGAAGATATTAAGGTTGCAAGTGTTGTTGTTGATGATGATATTGCTGTAGAAGATAGCCTCTATACACAAGGTCGTCGAGGTGTGGCAGGAACAGTATTAGTTCATAAGATTCTTGGAGATGCAGCCCGTAATGGAAAATCACTAGAAGAAATTAAAGAGATTGCTGAACAGTTAGTGCCAAACATTCACACAGTAGGTTTAGCTTTAAGTGGTGCTACAGTTCCAGAAGTTGGAAAACCGGGTTTTGAATTGGCTGATGATGAAATTGAATATGGTATTGGTATTCACGGTGAACCAGGTTACAAAAGAGAAAAAATGAAATCTTCTCATGAATTGGCCGAAGAATTAGTAACGAAATTGGTAGACTCTTTCCAACCGAAAGAGGGGGAAGAATATGGTGTCCTAGTCAATGGTATGGGGGCAACTCCTTTGATGGAACTATATGTTTTTGCAAACGATGTTAAAAAAATACTAGCAGAAAAAAATGTGTCAGTAGTCTATAAAAAACTAGGAAATTACATGACGTCAATTGATATGGCGGGATTATCTCTAACATTAATTCGTTTGAAAGATAAAGAATGGAAAAATGCCCTAAATGCACCTGTGACAACTATTGCTTGGTAGGGAGAATAATATGAATACTGAATTATCTTTAAAATGGATGCACCTCTTCAACGAAAAAATTCAGGCTAATAAAGATTATTTGTCTGAGCTAGACACCCCAATTGGAGATGGTGATCACGGCGGTAATATGGCTCGTGGTATGTCTGCCGTTATCGAAAATTTAGATGAGAAAAACTTTGAAACACCAGCGGATGTTTTTAAAGTAGTATCTATGCAATTATTAAGTAAAGTTGGTGGAGCTTCAGGTCCTCTATATGGTTCAGCTTTTATGGGGATTACAAAATCGTTGCAATCTAGTGATTCTATTACTGATGCTATTGCGGCTGGTCTAGAAATGATTCAAAAACGAGGTAAAGCTGAAGTTGGTGAAAAAACAATGGTGGATATTTGGACAAAAGTCCTAGAAGACCTTCGAAATAACCAATTATCTATTGAAAAAATTCAACAATATGTCCAAGAATCGGCAGATATTAAAGCAACCAAAGGACGAGCATCATATGTTGGTGAACGTTCAATTGGACATATTGATCCAGGAACATGTTCGTCAGGGTATTTATTCGAAGCATTAGTGGAAGCAGGTGTTTAAATGGCAGATGCAGGAATCGTTATTGCCTCTCACTCTAAAAATATCGCTCAAGGAGTTGTAGACCTCATTTCAGAAGTTGCTCAAGATGTAGAAATTACATATGTTGGAGGAACTGAGGATGGAGGTATTGGGACGAGTTTTGAGCGAGTACAACAAGCTGTTGAGGATAATTCAAAAGAAGAGATATTTGCATTCTTTGATTTAGGAAGTGCTAAGATGAATCTGGAAATGGTTGCAGATTTTTCAGATAAACAAATTCATATTAACTATGTTCCAGTGGTAGAAGGTGCATACACTGCAGCAGCTTTATTGCAGGCAGGTGCTGATTCAGAGGCAATCCTGGAACAGTTAAAAGAAATGCAAATTGAAAAGTAGGTGATAATATGAACAATTTTATAGGGGAATTATTAGGAACTTTTATTTTGGTATTACTTGGTGATGGCGTAGTCGGAGGTAATGTTTTAAAAGGAACTAAAGAAGAAGGTACAGGATGGAATGCCATTGTTATCGGATGGGGTGTAGCTTGTACAATTGGTGTCTATGTATCTGGTATGCTTAGTCCTGCTCACCTAAATCCTGCTGTGACTTTTGCGATGGCAGCCACTGGTAATTTAGCTTGGTCACAAGTGCCAGTTTTCTTAGCAGGTCAATTTCTTGGAGCTATGCTAGCAGCGTGTGTATTATATCTTCATTACTATCCACACTTTAAGGAAACAACGGATAAAGGTGCTATCTTGGGAACTTTCTCAACAGCTCCAGCAATCCGTCATACACCTTCAAACTTTTTTGGGGAAGCATTAGGTACAGCAATTTTGGTAATTACTGTGATGTCAATTGGACCAAATAAAGTAGCTTCAGGATTTGGACCAATTATTGTAGGGCTGGTAGTTATTGCAGTTGGTTATTCATTGGGATCAACAACCGGATATGCCATTAATCCAGCTCGTGATTTAGGACCACGTATAATGCATGCATTGTTACCTATTCCAAATAAAGGAGATTCAGATTGGTCATACAGCTGGATTCCTGTATTGGGTCCTATTGTAGGTGGAGTTGTAGGTGCATTGATTTATAATGTCGTATTGGGACTTCTCTAATTTTTGTCAATCAACTCAACTTACGGTGATCTCTCCTTGAAGTATTAAAATTTCAAAAAATCACAATACAAAATAAACACCTAGTGAAGATAAACTCACTAGGTGTTATTCGTATTAACAATTATTTAGTTGCTTCTTTATAAGCTTCACTACCTTCCTTGTATGCTACAAATTTATTGCTACCAGTCATGAAGCTACCAGTATCATATTTAAGAGTACCATCTTTACTAAGAGTGTAAGTTACAACATAGTCCCTGCCATTAGATGAGAAAGTGAATGACTGGTTTTTTGTATCTACATCAGTGATAGCGTGAGTACCTTCTTTGTAGAATTTACCGCTATCACCGTTAATTTCTAAAATTAATTTAGCATTTCCATCATAAACGTTATAGTATTTACCAGCTAAGTTATTTTGTTTAGAACAAGATGCAAGAAAGATAAGTGAAATACCTAAGACAATTAAACTAATTACTTTTTTCATGTAGTATACCTCCTAACATTATTCTACTAAATAAAATTTACAAAAAGATTTCTAAGATGCATTGAAATGTCTGTCGTAACGGACATTTTTTATTTTGTCTATTGGTATGAACATCAAAAATAAGTTTAAAAACTAATTTTTTCTAGACAAATTCTAATGGATTTTATAAAATATAGTCAGTTTAAAAACTGACTAAGAAAGGAGAGACTGATGTATCAACCAGAGAAATTAAAAAGAAGGCGTACTGAGCTTGGCCTTCGTCAAATAGATGTTGCTGAGGCTATCGGGATTTCTAAGCAATCTTATTTTGCTTGGGAAAAAGGAATAACACAGCCTAATCAAAAAAATCTTTTAAAACTAGAAAAGGTATTACAGGTAGAATCGGGTTATTTTACAACTGATGATATTTCCGTGCTCTTTCAAAAATTGACGAATCCTAATCAATTAAAGGCAAAGACCTTCATGGAAAAACTTTTGGAACAACAAGAGAAAGTTATCTCTATTGCTGAGCCTAGATTTGAATATCATGTATATGAGAAGATGTCTGCTGGTCGTGGAGCAACAATCTATGGTGATCGTGATTTTGATACGGTTTACTTTGACAAGGAAATCTCTCATGATTTTGCATCATGGGTTTCAGGAGATTCTATGGAACCTAAATATCCTAATGGGTCAGTAGCCCTTATTCAAGAAAATGGCTTTGACTATGATGGAGCAGTTTATGCTGTACTATGGGGAGGGCAAACCTATATTAAGAAGGTTTATCGTGAAGAAGAAGGATTACGACTAGTCTCTATTAATACCAAATACAGCGATTTGATAGCTCCATATGACGAAGAACCTCGTGTTGTTGGGAAAATCGTTGGCCATTTCTTACCTATCGAGGACTAAGCCATGGGAATTTTTGATTATAGTAAAGAGCCTAGGAGTGATATAGCCTTTGTGGATATGAAGTCCTTTTATGCCAGTGTAGAGTGTGTGGAACGTGGCTTACATCCCTTGAAAACGTCACTTTGTGTCATGAGTCATGCGGATAATTCTAGTGGCTTGATACTAGCGTCATCACCAATGTTTAAACAAGTCTTTGGAAAATCAAATGTCAGTCGCTCATATGATCTACCCTTTGATGTAAAGACGCGTAAATTCTCTTATTATAACGCCAAGAAACAAGGACTGCCAACGAATCCAGAATATGTTCGTTATATTGAAAGTTGGGCCAGAGCTACTTTTATAGTGCCTCCTAGGATGGATTTATATATTGAAAAGAATATGGAGATTCAGCATATCTTTCAGAACTATGCTAGTGTTGAAGATATTTTGCCGTATTCGATTGATGAAGGATTTATTGACTTAACTTCATCACTTAACTACTTTATTCCTAATAAAACGTTAAGTCGCAAAGAAAAACTTGATATGATTTCCTCCAAAATCCAAAGAGACATTTGGAGAAAAACGGGAATCTATTCAACGGTTGGCATGTCAAATGCTAATCCCTTACTAGCAAAATTGGCACTAGATAATGAGGCTAAGATAACCCCCACAATGAGAGCTAATTGGTCTTATGAGGATGTGGAAACAAAAGTCTGGAACATAAAGGAAATGACTGATTTTTGGGGAATTGGCAATAGGATGAAAAAGCGTCTTAACAACCTAGGAATTTTCTCAATCAAGGAGCTTGCCAATTGTAATCCAGATATTCTGAAGAAAGAACTAGGAGTAGTTGGAGTGGATTTATTTTTCCATGCTAACGGAATTGATGAGAGTGATGTCCATAAGCCATATAAGCCAAAAGCAAAAGGGATAGGCAATTCTCAAGTATTACCAAGAGACTACTTCAAGCAATCTGAGATAGAACTAATCATGCGAGAAATGGCTGAACAGGTAGCTATCAGATTGCGAAAGCGTCATAAAAAGACTACAAATGTTTCCATCACTGTTGGATTTTCAAGGCTTGAAAATAAACGTCATATTCAAACGCAGATGAAAGTTGAGCCAACAAATAACACTAGGTTATTGACCAATTATGTACTGGCACTTTTCAGAAAGAAATATGACGAAGGCGCAGTAAGAAGTGTGGCTGTTTCTTATTCGGGCTTAGTAGATGAGTCATATGGTCTCATTTCCTTATTTGATGATGTTGAAAAAATAGAAAAAGAGGAAAAACTTCAGTCGGTAATTGATACTATCAGAAATCAATTTGGATTTAGTAAACTTCAAAAAGCGACAGCACTTCAGGAGGCTTCAAGGAGTTTGGCTAGAAGTAAGTTGATTGGTGGACATTCTGCTGGAGGATTAGATGGTTTAAAATGATTGATCGTTCTTATTTACCCTTTAAGTCTGCCAGAGAACATAGAGACAGAGGGATGGCTAAATGGATGGGATTCTTTCTATCTGAGCATACTACCTCACTAGATGAGGATAAAAATAGGGAGGATTTGAGTGGTCCCCTATCTAAAATCGAAAAGCTTACATTGATAGGTCAATTATATTCGAGTAGATTAACTGGTCGATTTGTAATTAAGCAAGATAAAATGAAGGAACAGATAGTTGGTCAAGTAGAGGAATTATCTTCCAAAGAGATAACAGTAAGAACTTTGGAGGGCTATCAGCTCCTTCAAATTGATAATATCCTTAATATTGTTCTAGAAAGTGAGTTTGAAGATGAATAGAAAAGAATTATATAAAGATCAGTTACAACTGGATTATTTTTCTGATTCTTATTTAAAGTTTGAGGAAGATTTTTATAGATTCTCAAACTTGAATATTCCATTAACATTTTTAATCGATGATATTCTTAGAGAGATGGCTATGAGCCAAAAAAATTATTTCCGATTGAATAAAGCGAATGCTAAGGATGGGAGAGACCACTATTTTATATTTAAAATAGTGACTGAGAATGATAATAAGACAGTAAGAAAATATGAATACTTAGGGAGAAAACTGACTATAGAATAGGAAAAGACTAGTTTTGAGACAAAGGAGGTTCATGATGGATGAGATGTATCCAAGAATAAACCAACTAGCTAATGAACAGGTTTATACATTCATGAAAGAAAATGAGATTTCACCATTGAGCTATCATTTCAGTGATTTTTTTGATGAGTGCTTAGACCAATACAATATCAAGTTAATGGAGCATCACTTTTCAAATCAGCAGATAGAAGGTTTAACCTTGATAGATGATTATGGAATCTCATTTTCCTATGAACGGGACAATCCAGAAGTAAAACAGAACTTTACTAAGTGTCACGAACTAGGACATTTCTTACTAGGTCATTCTGGCAGTTTCTTTACAGAGTTAAAAGGGCAAAGTGATTCCAAGCATGAAACCGAAGCTAATATCTTCTCAGCAATTATCCTGATGCCAGCAATTGTGTTACTCTCAAAGATATTTTATAGACATGATTCTTTTCAAACAGTCATGAAAGATTTGTCTGTATCAGCAGAAGCTTTAAAGTTTAGACTTTTAGATATTTTTCGATTTTATACAAATGAAAAATATGACACTATTATCAGAACGATTTCAGCTTACCAAAGAGGCGCAGTTAATGGAGTAATTAAATTTTTCGAAGGGATTAAAGAAAAAATTATTGCGACATATGAAGCAATCAAAATCGATGTCACAAAGTTAATACTTAAGAAAGTAGAAGAGATGGGATTTGTGACTAGTCAGGATTTTGAAGAATTGATGGATTGGGAGTTCTGCAAGAGTATCACACAGCAAAATGCAGACTTAGATACTTGGATGGAGTATGATAAAGGAAGAAGAATTTCATACTTATGGAATAGGAAAAAAATTAGCAAGAGAGAAGCAAAATTAAAAGCACGAAATCTGTTATTGCTGAAGTTTTAGAAAAAAGCTCAAGATTGAGCTTTTTATTTAAATCTTTATTGTGTTGATAAAGTTTGTTGAAGAAATAATCGGAAGTTTATCGTGACAATAAAATGCCTAAATTCAGATTCGAATTTAGGCATTTTATGTTAAATATTAGAATAAATTTATTTCCTTTACAGTAGCTAGCATACGCTTTTTAGCTAATGATATATATTTTTCCTCTTTTTCTATCCCAATAAAATTTCGATTTAATTTCCTACAGGCGACCCCAGTAGTACCACTTCCTGTGAATGGATCTAAAACTATATCTCCAACTTTAGTAGAGGCTTCAATTATTCTTTCAATCAAATATAAAGGCTTTTGGGTTGGATGTTTTCCAAAAGTTTTTTCTTTTGGAGAAGTTAGACTTCCTTGCCAAACATCTTTCATTTGTTTGTTACCATTAATTTCTTTCATTAATTCATAGTTGAAATAGTGTTTATTACCCCTGACATCTTTTTTTGCCCAAAGTATAGTTTCTGTACTGTGAGTGAAGCTTCGACAAGCCAAATTTGGTGGAGGATTCTTTTTTTGCCAGGTGATATTATTAATGATTTTAAAACCTTCTTGCTCTAATGCCATTCCTATAGAGTAAATATTATGGTAGGTTCCACTTATCCAAATGGTTCCAGTATCTTTTAGTACTCTTTTGCACATTCTTATCCAACGACGATTGTACTTGTGTTTCTCAGTAATCGAAAGTCCCTTATCCCAATCCCCTTTATTTACTGAGACTTGTTTCCCACCTGAATTTGTAATTCCATCATTTGAAAGAAAATAGGGGGGGTCAGCAAAAATACAGTCAATGGAGTTTTTCTTTATTTTAGAAAGAGTAGAAAAGGAATTATCTTTTATTAATATTTCATCATCAAGATCAGTAAATATTTCAAGATTTTTCGAGAGTATTTTTGATAATTTATCGTTCAAAGTTTGTAATGATTAGCTCCTTTCCAGTTCTTTTTGAAGAGTCTCTATTTATCATTCGTTTTACATCTACTTCATATAGGTTAAATCCTTCATATAGGTCTCGGATAAATTCGGTGTTATGATTGGTCAGTATACAATATACCCCTTGTTCAGAAAGATCTTTAAAAGTTTTAGCTAAGCGCTGATGCTCTTCGATTGTAAAACCTTCTTTTGTATATGAATCAAAAGAAGTGGGATTTAGTGGAGCATAAGGTGAGTCGAAGAAAACTAGATCACCTCTCTGTGCGAGACGAGCTGTAATCTCAAAGTCTTGATGAAGAATATTTACATTTTTCAAATATTCAGAGATTTCTTTTAAATTATTTTTTTCATAAATATTTATATTAATTTTTTGGTTTGAAGGGACATTAAAAAGTCCTTTTTTATTTACCCTAAATAGTCCGTTGAAACATGCCTTGTTTAAATAAAGAAAAAGGGCGCTTCTTCTCAAAGAGCTTTCCTCACTTAGAATCAAATCGTTGAATTCTTTGCGTCTGTCATAGTAGTATTCTTTTACTTTTTCTTTAGCGTTTAAAATATTATGTTCTTCTTGAAGTTTGTCCAACATGGGTATAAGTTCATTGAGATTATCTCTAATGTACTTATATGTATCAATGAGAATTTTATTATTGTCACTAATTGTTGAATTCTCATTTTGTAATTCTAAAAGAAGGGCTCCCCCACCAATAAAAGGTTCATAATAGCTGTTGTATGTATGAGGTAAATGTGAAGTTATTTTAGGAAGAAGCTGTCGCTTTCCTCCTGCCCATTTAACAAATGGTTGCATTAATTTTTATCTCCTTATTTGAGTAAATCTTTCAGAAATTCTTTATTTAACATTTCAAGGTTGAAAATATTATCAATATTCTCAAAAGCTTCTCCAAGAGGAAGTGAAGCAGTATGCCATCCTTGACCATCAGTTATCCATATAAATTCAATATCGTCTTCAGCGGTATCTATCAGATTTTTAAGTGTCTGAAATTCACCTGATACTGCTTTGAGCTTGCTACCTCCTCCACCATAGTAGTTGGTTTCGATTAGCCAAAGTTTATTGCGTTTGGAATCATAAATTGCTTCATCAAAGCGTCTAGAGGATTTATCGACAGGGACATTGATATTATAATGTGTTGAAATATATTTTGGTGTAGCCTGAGCGACATGAACTAGATTAAGTTCCTTACAAAGTGTATCAACATGATTATCAACAATTGTTTCCATAGTAGTCCCGCTTCGGTTTTTACGTGCATTACTATCTAACCCTACTTCGACTCCATAAACATAATCTACGAGTGAACGGTTTGCTTTACTTTTTAAAAATTCCAGGAGTCCTGTACTTTCCATAAAGTCAATATATTTATCTAGATCAACATGATTAATATTTTCAAAGTCTAATGAGGTAAATGTGAGCTTATTATCAATGATTTTTAAAATATCGATATTAATATCCCTACAAGCAATTAAGATTGGAACCGCACGAAGCAATGAAGGTTGAGAAGTAAAAAGCATTTTTGCTTCATCTTTTATATTTTCTTTTCCAATCAGATAATTTAATGTATTAAGTTCGATTTCAAAATTTTCAACACCTTTTTGAACTTTAATCCAATTTGTATAGTAGTCAGGGGTTCTATTGGTTTTAGATAGACTACTTAAAAAAGAATTTAGTTTATATTCGGGTGAAAGTGACAGATAATCTTTTAGATTCATAATATCCTCGATTTAACGTTTTCTTTTAATTATATCATATAAATAACTTTTATATTAGTTACCAAACGGACTGTATGTGACTCATAGTCCGTTGACGTATAGTCACAAAAAGTATACTTTATATAAATAATGGAAGAAAAAGTTACAGTACAATTGGGTTTACGAATTAAAGATTTACGACAAAAACAAGCAGTAAGCCAGGAAAGATTTGCACTAAAAATAGGGATGGATAGGACATATTTAGCCTCAGTTGAAAATGGGAAAAGGAATGTTTCTATTCAAAACATAAAGAAAATTTCAGATGGGCTAGGTGTTAGTTTAAGCGAATTGTTTAAAGGAGTAGCTGATTAAGTCTTTCCCAATTAATATCTATTTTTTTACAGTAGAATGGAGGGCATTATGCCGAATTACGAAATTAATTGTAAAATCTCGAATGAGGGATCTCGAAATGAGGTACGCATGAGAGTGGTGGAAAAATTTTCCAAAGAGCAACCAGGAGTTGGGAAAGGCAAGGATGCTTCTAAATATAAATATTTTGTTGAGACCTTAGAAAATGGTGATAGAGTTTATTTACAGAGACCGGCTAATCTGCATAATGGATTTGACTTTTTAGTTTGTGTTGAAAATATGGACTATTCTGAACCAAATAAAAGAAAACGAAATTATCCTAAGCATACCGATTTTGGGAAAGACCTCCAAGTGAAGAAAATTTCAGACCCAGAGATGTATAAGAAATTATATGATTTATTGCTGAAAGTTTATGAATGTAAAGATGTCTATGATGATGAAATAAAAGAAGTTAAATTCAATGTTGGTTATCCTGTTGATCAAATAGTTAAAACGATGAAATGGCTATTTATTGAACAGGATATACGTTATTGGAATTATTCTGGTAGAGGTATGACATGGGGTGTTGTACCAGCTAGAGATTAGGTTAGTATTAGATAAAAAGGAGAGAAAAATGTGGGGAAGTCAAAAGCCAAGAGAATTTCATATGTTGAAACAACCAATTAGAGTTTTGGCAACTTCTTCTTCCGGTCATGAGATAGTGTATAATAAAGGAAACAAACTAAAGAATGCGGATGAATTTCAAGTTAGTATTATTGAAAATGTAAATGATAAACGACTTGCATACAGTATGGGGGACGTTGACTATTTTAAAATATTAAAAAAAATACTATTTTGATTCCAATATTGAAATAATTGACCTAGCAATTAGAACTTTTGTTGAATTTATAGATGAAAATGCCGGTTTTTATAATACATATAGCAAATCAATAAGTGGGGAAAATTATTCAGGAAGATTTGACATTAATTCACGAGATACTTTTGGGTATCAGGATGAAGTAATAGCTAATAAAATTACGAAGTTTCAAGATTGGTTTCAGCAACAAGAGATTGATAATAATGCAGAGCTTGAAGAAGCTTTGATTATAATATTCTTAGCAATGATATCTGAATGGTATTATCTTGGAAGATAAAATAATAAATCTAAATGGCAACATAGAGTTAAGTTGTTTGGTATATATCAGGTAACACGAAATATTTTAAGTCCAGAGGAAGCATCTCAATGGTCTAAAAAAGCGAGAATATACAAAAATTTAGTGATCTATGTAGAAAAATGAAGATATTTGATGAAGAATTTCGATTAACTTAGTTGATATAGTAAAAATAATATTTAAGGAGAATGAGAATGGATAATGATATGAGTCCAATCATACAGGCGAGTGGTTATAATGGTAGTGAACCGACTAGAATTTGTCCACATTGTGGGGAAGAGAAACCTTTAAGTGACTTTGGATATAGAAATATGGGTGATGGTACTATACGCAACCAGTCTTGGTGCAAGGAATGTAGATAGTTATTGATTTTTACCTATGTGAATCATTTTTGTCTATAAAAATTAATATTTTATAGACACAGCTCTTTTTGGGGGGAATATCTTACTAATTTTATAACAAACTGACCCCACAACCCATATTAGCGTGAAATGAATTATGATATAATATCATTAAGATTTTTCGGTAAAAGGGTCTGCACCTACTATCGAAATTTTTGATAATCGAATAGTTTTTATTAATCCTGGTGCCCCAATCAATAAGCCAGATAGATTACTTGATATGCCACCAATATCACGTAATGAGGCTCTTGCTAACCTTTTTAAGAAGATGCATTATGAAAAAAATGCTGGTAGAAAATATATGCAATATATTCCTTATTGGGGTATTGGTTATGATGAATAAATTTATATTGACATCTACTAAAAGGAAATATTACTAAAATAGTTTAGAAGCTGGAAACGATAGGTATTCAAAGTATACTAATGTTTAGTCATAAAGACAATTCTTATCATATGAGTACAATTTACATTCCTCAAATAATACTCGAATATAATAAAATTATATAGAAGAATAGGATTTTACAATTATATATTACAAAGTCCTTTTCATAGAAAAGTTAGCTTTATACAAGCATATAGAAGTATGATGACTGGTTAATTTATGTTCAGCAAACAAAGCTTAATCAAACTTCGTTTAGAAAAACTTCCCATTTGGGGAGTTTTTTTGTGTTAATCGTTATTATTTAATTGACAAATTTTAGTTGAGTGATATAATGTCTTTGTTAGCCGATTTAGCTCAGTCGGTAGAGCAACGCACTCGTAACGCGTAGGTCGTAGGTTCGATTCCTGCAATCGGCAAATAGTTTTAAATCCTGATAGTTATCAGGATTTTTGTTTACAAAATCTTTTAGAGTTTTTAGTAGAAATCAGTTTGAGGATAGAAAATCATATGTGCTTTCGTAATTATTTTTTGCTGATTATTTGATAAAAAGCTTGCGAAAACATGCTGAATATGATATTATTTTATGGTATGTGGTGTAAATCACCT
>SKER01000436.1_pt1 | contig 49203 bp, 53 predicted proteins | sample 4826961 | NCBI WGS metagenome assembly SKER01 (sample SAMN11008804, study PRJNA524170) | human gut metagenome | biome: Human fecal sample; material: Feces; isolation source: fecal sample from pouch patient p47 | host: Homo sapiens | place: Israel: Tel-Aviv | collected 2016-11-16 | reverse complement strand
TCTTTTTCAACTAACAATGTTTGTATTCCCCATGTATATGGGGGTGATCCCAAGCCACTGCGATTTCTCAGCCAAATTACAAGGTATTCCCCATGTATATGGGGGTGATCCTGCTCAACTGATGAAGGGCAATGCACAACTCATGGGGGTGATCCACAACTAGGCGACTTGGTAGTAAGCGGAATCTTAGTATTCCCCATGTATATGGGGGTGATCCTCAACATCTGTGACAAAAGTTCTTCGGTACCATGTATATGGGGGTGTCTAAAAATGTGTGAATGTGATTATCGGGAACAGAGTATTCCCCATGTATATAGAGTATTCACTCACAAAAGTCAGCCTTCCCGCTGGCTTTTTTCTTTTGCACCCCTCATAATAAATGCAAACAAAATCAAAGGAGCCTTCTAACATGAACGTCCTTATCATTGGCCACTTTCCTGACACAACTAAGCAATTGATCCATTCGGCCTTCTCAAGCGACTGGCAGGTCCACGTTGTTACGCCCGATCAAGCTCAACCATACTTAGCTACTGCCGAAGCGATCATCCCCGAACACGTCCCAGTCGACCAGACGATCCTTGACCAAGCACCACAGCTTAAGATTATCCAAACTGGTGCCGGCTATGATAATGTCGACCTCGCTGCGGCAGCCGACCACCATGTCACTGTCTGCAACGCTACTGGAGTGAATGCCAATGCTGTTGCTGAGCATGCCTTAGCCTTGATTCTTAGTTGGTACAAAAATATCCCATACCTTGATCACTACATGAAACATCCAACGACTACCGACAAGCTTGCCTATACCGGTGGGGAACTCCATGGTAAGACATTGGGGATTATTGGCCTTGGTCACATTGGTCAACAGTTGGCAACATTCGGCCAGGCTCTGGGGATGCACGTCATTGCCTACAATCGTCACCCCCGTCAACTAGCAGGAGTGCAAAACGTTGACTTATCAACTTTATATGCCAATAGTGACATCATCAGCTTACATATTGCTGCTACTCCAGCAACTCACCATATGATCAACGCTCAAGCACTTGCTCAAATGAAATCTTCTACCTTGCTTGTTAACACTGCCCGGGGAGCATTAATTGACGAACCGGCGCTTGTTAGTGCGTTGCAATCGCATACGATTGCTGGAGCATGTTTGGACGTTTTTGAACATGAGCCGCTCGCATTAGATAGTCCACTGCGTAAACTGCCTAACGTTATTTTGACGCCACATACTGCGGGATTACCGGATGGGGTTAAGTTTCATGAGCAACGGTACGTTTTCTTCCGTGGCAACTTAAAGCGGGTTGCTGATGGTGAACAGCCATTAAATATTGTTAACTAATCACCGGTTAATAACGCCTACTAAGCCAAATGATCATTAAGACACTGGCGGTGCGAGCGGCCTGGAAGAATCAACCTTGACCAGGTCAATGAAGAGACGCTTAACCAAGAACTGCGCAATTACTTTTATTTAGTTAAATTTGATATTTTGAAAATAATGACCTTCTAGAACTCGGTGCTTTGAATAAGTGTTAATTCTAGAGGGTAATTTTATGGGTGTTCATTTAATTTCCCAGGAAATAATTCTAAGAACATACTGTCGGGGTCATGACACATCTTTGGCGGGTTAATGTCGGCTCAATGACGTGGTTAATCTTAGCAAAGACGCGTATTCTTAATTCAAAGAGTAAATGAGGTGAGTCCAATGGTAAATAATAAGATCAAACAAATTCGGTTAGCAAAACATCTTTCACAAGAGCAACTTGCCAAAAAGTCCAAGGTATCTGTGCGAACAATCCAAAGACTAGAAGCTGGTGAAGATGCTAGTATTTCTACTCTTAACCTAGTTGCTGGTGCGTTAGGGGTAGAAGTAGGTGATTTATTTCCTAAAACTGATTCTGACCAGCAACAAGTAAAGATTCAGTCCGCAGATGAACAGCTACAGTATCAGCTTCACCAGCGGCGCGAAGAATATAGTACCTTCAATAAGCTTTACACTTCTTGCTTTATTATAGTTATGCTGGTTTGGGGTTGTATTTTTCCACTAATTCAGGATAATGAGGTTTTGTCATCAATCGTAGGGATGCTTTGGATTGGTGCATGGATGATAATGGGGCCTTTGAAAAAGGGATTAACTTTTAAATTCATTACTCCCAAACTGGATAAGAAATACCCATTGACAATTAATCGAATTGATAAAAACAAAAAATAAAAGAGTTCTATTTAATCAGCACTTGTAAAAAGTAAGTATCATGCTATAATATTAAAAAATTCCAGGAGGACATGATAATGGAACTCGGCTTAAAAGGAAAAACTGCTTTAATTACTGGCTCTACAAAAGGAATTGGTAAGGCCATCGCCATCGAAATGGCTAAAGAGGGGACCAATGTTATTATTAACGGTCGTAAACAAGCAGCCGTCGATGCCGTTGTTGAAGAAATTAGGGCCCAATACCCCGCTACTAATCCGCAGGGGGCGGCCTATGATATTGCTGACGCTGACCAGCGCCACCAGCTATTTGAACAAGTACCTCAAGTAGATATCTTAGTGAATAACATGGGAATCTTTAAGCCTATGGAGTACTTTGATATCACTGAAGATGTTTGGCAACACTTTATTGATGTCAACTTCCACTCTGGCAATGCCCTTGCTAAGTTTTACCTACCTCATATGTTGGACCAGGATTTTGGCCGAATCATTTTTATCGCCAGCGAAGAAGCTATCATGCCATCTGGTGAGATGCCACAATACAGCCTGACGAAGACGATGAACTTATCGTTAGCTAAAAGTCTTTCCAAGTTGACAAAGGGAACCCATGTGACTGTTAACACCATTATGCCGGGTTCGACCTTAACGGAAGGGGTTCAACAAATGTTGGTTGATATGTATAAAGACAGTGACCTTCCAGAGAGTGAATGGGAAAGTGACTTTATGAAACACAACCGGCCACTTTCACAAATTCAACGTCTGATTCGACCAGAAGAGGTTGGCCGCTTTACGACTTTTGTTGCCAGCCCATATTCTTCATCTTTCTCTGGCGAAGCATTACGGCTAGATGGTGGCCTGGTACCAACAATCTTTTAGTTAACTGCCGTCCATTTTAAATATAATTAGTGGCCTCGATTATTCTGTTATCCAGAATGGGCGAGGCCACTATTTGAATAATATTAGGGAGAAGACGATTGTGAAAACCATTATTGCAAAAAAAGTCTCCATGATGGAGCTGTTCTATGATTTGATCTTTGTCTATGCTATTTCAAAGATTACGGCGATGATTCATCATCCCGTGGCGGGTGGGTTGCCGATGGTGCCTTATCTAGAATTTATTATCGTGATCATCATCGTAATGCAGATATGGCTGTACCAAGCACTCTATATCAATCGATTTGGACGCAGTCGAACCATTGATACTATTGGCCTCCTCATTAGCATGTTTGCAATGACTTACTTAGCCAACAATATCAACACGGATTGGTCAATCACATTCCGGCCGTTTAATGAAGCGGTCCTCTTGATTGTTGCTAGTTTGCTGGGGCAATATCTGTTTGGCTCTGGCCAGCATCCCCTCCGCAATCCGGATTTACGCGCCTTTATGATTGCCTTAACGCTGGAATTTATCGCTGTCTTTGCTGGATTAATGGTCGGTTACAATTATGGTATTAATTTGTGTGTTCTTGGCGGGCTGATTGGCTTCATCATGCCGCTAGCGGTTTACCATCAATTTCTTCCTGAACAGGTGAACTCTCCGCACTTAGTAGAGCGCCTCAGCTTAATTATTATCATCACTTTTGGTGAAACCCTTGTTAATGTGACCCGCTACTTTACGGGTCCATTGTGGAACCCTTTTTCAATTATCCTGTTCCTATTTCTTGCGACCTTGTTTGGCACGTATATTATTCAAAGTGATTTCCTAATTAACCATCATCAACGAAGCCGGGGCTTTGTATTAATGTATTCGCATGTCTTTATGATCATTGCCTTGTTATCATTAACGGCGGGCCTTGACTATTTGGCAATTTCATCCGTTTTCCGTCTATTTCTCTGGAGCTTTTTATCAATGAGTTTAATTGTTTATGACGGTTGCCTGTTGGCCAATCAGATTTATCATCACTCAGGGAAGTTAAGTAAAAGCAGTTACTTGTGGTTGGGGACGATTTTGATCCTCGGAATCATCATTGCATTTGTTTTGCGGGATAACAACCTGGGACTTATTAGCGGCTTAACGGTGGTTAGTGCAGGCCAATGTGGATACCTGTTAAAGAAGACCATTGTTCATTAGGATCATTAATCATATAAAAAAGAGACGTAGCGGTGACGAAAGTGTCATTTGTTGCGTCTCTTTATAATTTCAAAGCAGTTTTGTCAATATCGATGACGATTAATCCACTGGACGACTTCTGAGTAGATATCCCATTTTCGTCGGGGCTCGTCAAAAATATTGTGCATCAGAGAAGAGTAGACGTGAAGTTCTTTATCATTAGAAGCAATCATTGCGTAAGCCTCTAATGAATCATGATAATCAATCAAACCGTCTTTTTGACCTTGTAAAAACAATAGTGGATCCTTAAAGTCAGTTAAGTGTTCCCGGAGGAAGTAAGCTCCCTTAATTTCATTCTGCAAAATTCCAACCGTCAAGTGATGCAGATTAGCAGGGTCATTTTGAATTCTATGAACTACTCGTGGATCACTGTTAAGTCCGGTACTTAACACGTTAGGTAATTGTTTCTTAGGGTCGCCTGTTAAACCCTTACTCCATGAATTTGGTGCTTTAACAATGGAAACTGGATCGGCCACCACGAATCCATCAACCGTTTGCGGGTACTTTATGCCATATAAGAGGACTGTTTCGCCACCCATGCTATGACCAATGACAAATAAGGGGAGGTTTGGATAAGCCGTTTTGGTCCTCTTAACTATTACATGTAAATTTTCATACAGGTCAGCTAAAGAATCCATATATCCCCGGGGTCCCTCTGGCTTTCCATGACCGGGCTGATCATAGCGGAAAACGTTGCAATCATGCTTAACAAGAAAACTAGCGAAGGGGTCATAACTTTTAGCATATGATGATAAGCCATGAACGATAATTACATTTGCCTGTGGAGTTTCAGCTAAGATCGTGATTGTGTGCAAATGAATACCCGGAGTGGCTGATTCAACCATCCTTTCAGTTTGGTTGCCATAAAAACTCATTGTTAGATGCTTCCTTTTACGTTAACGAATCGTTGCTCCAAGAACATTCTTGAAGTGTCCCATTGCCCACTTTGCTCCCAGTTCGGAGAAAGTAGCGACTGCCTTTTGGGGGATGACAATTTGATAATCACGGTTGTATGCACTAATTGCCGTGTGTAATACACAGATATCGGTACATACTCCACAGATCCAGACTTCGTTAATCCGCCGTTCCCGTAAATAATTGTCTAGATTAGTGTTCTGGAAAGCGGAATAGCGGTTTTTATTAAATTTATAAACGTGGTGATCAGTCTGATTTTGTTGGAACCATTGACCAACCTTGTCATACAATTCTTGTCCCTTAGTCCCAATGATGTTGTGGGGTGGGTATAAGCGATGTTCGGGATTGAAATGATCATTTTTCAAGTGACCATCAGTCGGCAGAATCACGTAATCCTTATTTTTAAGAAACTGGTTAGCTAAACTAATGATTGGTTGCTCTAACGCTTGGGCTGGTTTACCGACGGTTAGGGATCCATTATCAGCGACAAAGTCATTTGTGTAGTCAATAATTAATAATGCTTTGGCCATTTTAATTCTCCTCAGCAAACTGGGCTTTGGTAATCAATTGTTCCTGAAGGTCAGCTAACTTAGCGGTTAAGTAAACCGGGTAACGATCAGGGTTGACGAGCCGCTTACTTGCTTCTGGTAATTGAGCGAGCAATTGCCGGGAAGTTTGTTGAATCTTAAAGACATCCGTTTCCACTTTTGCTGGCTGGCCTGCTGTTAAGTAGGTCTTTAATAGCGGCTTAGCGGTAAAGTTGGCTAAGACTTGACTGGCATTAGTTGCGGTAGGGTTGGAGTTAACAACCTTGAGCGGTGCAGTGATGGATTCATCAGCTAGGGCAATGACGTCGGCAATGGCCTTATTTGGCTGGTCATTACTGTAAATCCGGTAAACCTGCTTGTTGCCTGGAATAGTGACCTTTTCCCGGCTATCACTGACCTTAATTGTCGGGATCCATTTACCATTAACTTCTTCTTCCGCTAATTTATAAACGCCGCTTAAGACCGGACTAGAAGAACTAGTAATCAAGCGCTCACCAATCCCAAAGTTATCAATTGGTGCTCCTTCGTCCAGCAGTGATTTCACAACGTGGGCGTCAAGCGCATTAGAAGCAGTGATTTTAGCCTTTGGGAAGCCCGCTTCATCAAGCATCTGGCGTGCTTTAATGGCAAGTTGAGAAATATCCCCGGAATCAATCCGAATCCCCACTGGTTCATGACCATTGGCCCGAGCCTGCTTAAAGACCCGAATAGCGTTTGGAACCCCTGATTTAAGGACATCATACGTATCAACCAGTAGGGAAATTTTATTTGGATAAACTTTTGCCCATGCTTGAAAGGCGCTGAGTTCGTCAGGGAAGCTTTCCACCCAGGCATGTGCCATTGTTCCCGCTGCGGGGATGTGGAATTGACTAGCTGCTTGCAAGTTTGAAGTACTGGTGCAACCACCAATCACGGCTGCCCGTGCACCATAAGTGGCCGCATCCGGTCCTTGCGCACGCCGGGCACCAAATTCCATAATTGGCCGTCCTTGCGCGGCATGGTTAATCTGCCATGACTTAGTGGCAATCAATGATTGGTGGTTAATAATGTTGAGGACGAAAGTTTCTAAGAGTTGGGCCTCAATTAATGGACCACTAATGGAGATAATTGGTTCTCGTGGGAATACTGGAGTACCTTCAGCGAGTGCTTGAATAGTGCAGCTGTTTTTAATTTTGCTGAGGTAGTCCAGAAAATCAGGACTGAACTCTTTTAATGATTTCAGGTATTCAATGTTTTCCTTAGAAAAATGCCAATTAGCAACTTGTTCAACTACTTGTTGGAGACCGGCCGCAATAACAAAGCTGCCGTTATCAGGAACCCGGCGGTAGAAAACGTCGAACTGGGCCTGACGATCATGGGGCAGGGTGGCGTAATAGCCATTTGCCATTGAGAATTCATAAAGGTCGGTTAACATTTGTAAATCCATATTATCCACACTTTCTTTTAAGTAAAAAGTACTTTAATTATCGTAAAAATAAAAGTATCTTTGACTTTTATTTACGTCTAGTATAGATACTCTTTTTGAAAATGCAAGTTTATAAAATTAACAATTTAGCTTAAATAACTTTGGTGGCCGCCCTGAGTGTTGCAATGAGGCGGTGCCGACTTCCTTAAACAGGTGGTTATGGGTCTTCTTAAAATTGGAATTATCGATTTTATCGGGGGTGGTTCCTAAGAACGCCGCAAAGACTTCCCGGGCCTGACGCAGGGTAAAGGAATCGCCGAGAATGTGGAGGATACCTGGTTGGTAATCGAGCTTATTTTTGATCCGGTTGATCGCGGTGTTGATAATTTGAACATGGTCAAACGCGAGGTCAGAAGGTGTCGTTAGGATGAATTGCTGCCGATCGTGACTGATTACATATTGGTGCTGATCAGCACTCAAGGTAAACCATTGGGCGTCAGTTGCCCCATAGCCCGGATGCAGCTTGGGCGTCGAAGGCAGGTAAGTCATGTAGGCTAATGATAAGGCCCGGCTACCAGCAACCCGGTTGGGATCAGTAAAAGTAGCCAATTGTTCAGTTGAACTCATCGGCACCTGGAGGCCAATCTTATCATCAATCAAGCGAATGCACGCTGCATCAGCACTTTCATGACTACGCAACAGAGTTTCTGGCAATGCCCACTTGCCCTTTAATGGTTCATCGGCCCGTTTAATTAACAATAACTGTGGCCGGTGCAATTCTGTATTAAAACTCCAAATAACATTTGTGATGGTGACTAAGGGGCGGGCAACAATCTTACTATCCAATCGGGACTCCTCCTTTCCAGATAATTAACTTACTTCTATTTTAGCATTTACCTTTTGTGCTGTAATGATGCGATGTCATTTCTCAATCATATATCGAACTGTGTAATTAGCGACCAGCGCTTTATTACCACAATATCTTAAAAATTAATTACTAACCGGCCATAAAATAGTAGAATCTATTGTAAGAAGGTGATCTGATGGTTAATCAAGTTCTCGGTGCTCTTGACCAAGCGGCAGTTAAATACCAGGTAATTGATCATCCCCCGGTATATACAGCTGAAGAAGCAGACAAATACGTCCAGGGTTATGAATTTGCCCGGACCAAGAACCTCTTTCTAAAGAATAGCAATGGCTTTTATTTAGTCGTTATTGATGAAAATAAGCGTCTTGATATGAAGCAGCTACGGCAGATCGTCCATGGATCCCGGCTCAAGTTTGCTTCGGATGCTGATCTAACAAAGTACCTGGGTAGTTATGCTGGTGCCGTATCGCCGATGAACTTAATCAACGACCAGGATCATCAAGTTACTGTGATTTTTGATCAAGATATTATTGACCATCATGATCAGATTGGGTGCCACCCGAATACGAACCGGCAAACCGTGATTTTACCTATTTTGGGTTTATTAAAATTGCTAAAACAGTGGGGCAACCCGGTTATTAAGGTTCAATTGTAATGGAGGAGTTAGTCATGGCTTACGATTTTAAGAAAGAACAAAAAGCACTTTATCGGCCGGGTAAGAGACCAGCTCGAATTGATGTTGCTCAAATGACTTATTTAGCCGTTCGTGGTAGTGGTGATCCGAACATGCCGGATAGTGAGTACCAGCATTCCATTCAGTTACTGTATTCATTGGCTTACACCATTAAAATGAGCAAAATGGGCGATTACCAGCCAGCTAATTACTTTGACTTTGTGGTTCCACCGTTGGAAGGCTTCTGGTGGCAGCCTGGAGTAAAAGGAGTTGACTATCAACATAAGAAGAAATTCCATTTTATTTCTTGTATTCGGATGCCCGACTTTGTCACCCCGGATGTTTTTCAATGGGCGGTTCATGAAGCAACCACTAAAAAACAACTTGATTTTTCACCGGTTGAATTATTACCAGTCAATGAAGGACAATGTGTGCAGGTAATGCATTTTGGTCCATATGATGATGAACCGGCAACGATTGCCAAGATGTACCAGTTTGTTGAGCAACAAGGTCTTCAATTAGACTATTCCGCAACGCGGCATCACCATGAGATCTATTTGTCCGATCCACGACGCACGAAGCCGGCTAATCTGAAAACGGTTATTCGGATTCCTGTTAGGTCGGCAGATTGATTGCCAGGAAAGGAGTACATTAATGAGTAAGTATAATCACCTGTGGGAAGCAATTGCCCAATCGCACCAAGAACACTTGGTTATTCCTTTTGCCAAAGTTACCAAGTTGGCGGGCGTTCCCTTAGACCATTCATTTCTCAATTACAAGCGTGAACTGCTTGATTATGGGTACCAAGTTGATAAGATTTCACTGAAAAAGCAGGAGATCCTGATAAGTAAATGCCAGTAACATAATTTAGTAATGATGCTTAATAACTATTGAAAGCGTTGTATAATATTCGCATTATAGGTACTCTCAGGCGATTCCTAAAACAATATTTGCCGTTGACTGAAAGGATAATCATGAAAATATGTTTTATTCAGCATGAACCTTATGTTGCTCCTGGTTACTTCCTGGAATGGGCCCAGATGCACCATTACCAAACAGAGATAATTGATTGTCATCATCAGAAACCTACAGGAAACTTGGCGCAGACAGCAGATATGCTAGTAGTTTTAGGCGGACCACAAAATCCCCATACAACTATTGACCAGTGTTTCAGCTGAACGCGCGACTATTCGGGCGTTTATTAACCAGCAGCGCATGGTTGTGGGTGTTTGACTTGGTGCCCAGCTCATTGGTGAAGCTTTGGGAATTCCTTATGAACATAGTCCGCATAAAGAAGAAGGGGCGGTCCCCGTTTACTTAAATGCGGCTGGTAAATAAGACCCAATACTGCAAGGGTTCCAAGACGGAGCGCTTTTAGGAGAATGGCATAATGATATGCCAGGAGCTAATGATCATACCCCGGTTCTGGCAACAAGTGCCGGGTGTCCGCGGCAAATTGTTCGGTATGGTCAGCTAACTTATGGATTACAGTGTCACATGGAGATGTCCCCATCTGCATATCAACAATTAATCCAGCAGATGGGTGCTGATGTGCAGCATCATAACAGTACCAGTATGTGCAATCTGCTGACGAGATTGCTAATATTGATTGTGAGCCAATGCATCGAAATTGGACTAGCTTTTTGGACCGCCTGGTTGTCCGTTATCAACAGATGAAATAAACTAGTACGACCATTGTTCGTCATTTGGATGACCAATGGTCGTTTTTTATTAATCAGTATGACATTGGATGGAGAATGATAAAATGAACTTAAAGCATTAATTACGGGAGCGTAAATTATGGATGGCTTAAGTACTCAAGAAGTTCAACAGCGGATTAATGATGGCCAGGTCAATCATCACCAGACAAGCGGAGAGAAATCATTCCGCCAAATTGTTCATGACAATGTGATGACCTACTTTAACTTAATTTTCCTGATTGTGACGGTGCTGATTTTAATTGGTCACCATTATACGATTAGCGATTTTCTTTATTTGCCAGTGGTGATTGCGAACGCGGTAATTGGGATCTTTCAAGAGTGGCGTTCTCAGAAGACCCTGCGCAAACTAACGATTGTCAACGTGCTGCAAGTAACGGTGCGGCGTGATGGCCAAGATCATCATATTAAGGTGGACCAATTAGTCCGAGATGATTTACTTTATTTGCATGCTGGCGATCAGATTTCCGTTGATGGCCAATTGGTTGATGGTCACCTAACCACTGATGAGTCAATTCTGACCGGTGAAGCGGATGAAATTAGTAAAGGACAAGGTGATACTCTTTATTCGGGTTCATACGTTATCGCTGGGGATGGAATGCTCCGGGTTACCAAAGTTGGTGACGAAACGTATGCTGCCCAGTTGATTGCTAAGGCTAAACAAACTGACCGTAATGACCAGGGAGAAATGGTTCGTGCGATTGACCGGATCGTTAATTGGATTGGCATCTTGATTATTCCTTTAGGGATGGCAATGGTGTATCAATCAATGGTCACTAATCATCATTCGTTCTCGGTGGCTATCAGCGAAATGGTCGCGGCAGTTATTGGGATGATTCCCGAGGGCTTATACCTGCTGGTCACGGTTGCCTTAGCGACATCCGCTGTTCGCTTAGCCCACCATCGGGTCATGATTCATGATATGCATAGTATTGAGCAACTATCCCGTGTAGATACGTTGTGCATTGATAAAACCGGTACGATTACGGAACCAGACATGCAGGTCACCCAAGTGCTGCCCATGCACGCCATCCAAGAGACAGCCCTCAAAGAACTCATTGGGCAACAAGTTCACCAATTAGCGGCAGATAATGCGACCATGGCTGCTCTACAAAAGTATTTCCCGCAACCATCTACTATTCAACCGGCAGCGCGGATCATTCCATTTGAATCAGCAAATAAATATAGTGCGCTGGTTTATGACCATGCGGTTTATGCGATTGGTGCGCCGGAGAACCTGCTGAAAGATTCATTTGACCGATATGCTAAACAAATTCAACAAATTGCTGCCGGTGGGCAACGGGTATTAGCATTTGGTAAAACCGACCAGGCTATTGGAAGCAAGCTCCCTAAACCGATTGAGTTATTAGCATTAATTATTTTACAAAATCCGGTCCGAGCAAATGCCCCGGCAACTTTCGACTACTTTGCGCACCAAGATGTGGCGATTAAAGTGATTTCTGGTGATAACCCCGTTACCGTTAGTGCGGTTGCTAAGCAGGCTGATATCCAAGGCGCTGCTGATTACGTTGATGCCCGGCAATTAAAGACTGACCGGCAAATACAAGATGCTGCCCAGAAATACACGATTTTTGGTCGGGTCACCCCAGCTAAGAAGCAGCAACTGGTCCAGGCTTTACAGGCGCAACAGCACACTGTAGCGATGACTGGGGATGGGGTTAACGATATTTTGGCTTTGAAGACCGCTGATTGTTCAATTGCGATGGCGACCGGCGCTTCCGCCGCCATGAATGCCGCATCAATTGTGCTATTGGATTCCGACTTTTCAATGATGCCTCGGATTGTTGATGAGGGTCGGCAGACGGTCAATAATATTCAGCGTTCCGCCAGCCTCTTTTTGATTAAGAATATTTTCTCGTTCTTAATGGCCCTGATTACCATTTTTACTGCCATGTCCTATCCATTAAAGAGTGCCCAGATTTCGTTGATCTCCGCCTTTATGATTGGTATTCCTGGTTATCTGTTGACCTTTGAACCTGACCATACCCGGATCCATGATCACTTTACCCGGACCGTTATGTTGAATGCTTTGCCAGCTGCGTTAGTTGATGTTTTTGCAATTGGCCTCCTGATGACAGTGGGACAAGTGTTTGACATTGGCGATAGTGATATTTCGACGGTCTCCGCCTTGATTATGGCCTTTGTCGGTATCGCAATGTTAATTTACCTTTCCCAGCCGCTTACTTGGCTGCGGGGAATTATTATTGCGGTCTCTGCGGTTGGCTTCATCGTCGCTGTTACCATGATGGGCGACTTGTTTCGCTTTGCCCGGCCATCACTCTTAGTCCTGGCCTTAGGGATTGTTTTCCTGCTGGCGGCTGAAGCAGTGCTAATTAACTTCCGCTGGTTGTTTAACTGGTTCAATGGTTTATTTAGTCGTGGTCATGCTCGTTATCAAGCTGGTAAGCATGCTCGTCACCGTTAATTTAAAATGAATGAAGAAGCTGGAAATTAACCTTTTCAAGAGCCTGGTGGACTAACCTAGAACAATAAATGGTGATAGAATTACCAGAATTGTTTGTAGTTAGCCTCGAAGGCTCTGGTTAATTCCCGCGATTAGACTTGGTAAGTTCGATACTATTAGTAACATTGAAGAGGATGAGAAAAAGCAGGAATGTTTTTTTCATCCTCTTTTAATTTTCATTAAAGTTGAACGGTATCACCGGCTAAGAAGCTTTCGGCAAAGTGCTCGTTGTTACGCCGCAGGTATTTTTTACTAAATTCAAGAATCAACCCATGAAATTGCTGGGCTTCTTTAGCGGTAAAGTGGTGATCGAGGTGGCACACCCGTGCTAAATCTTGATAGCGGTGGAGGTCAGGAACGCCTAAGTGACTGAATAACCGCCGCGCATAGTTATCAGCAATCATTCGTGGCATATCAAAAACAAATGTTAAGAGAACATCAGCGGTTTCATTACCAATTCCGCGTAGAGCCAGCAGCTCAGTTCGGAGGTCATCCCCATAGTGGGCGGCCACTTGATCATAGTTAAATTCAAAGGGTGCCAGCCACTGGAGAATTGTTTGAATAGCTTTTGACTTATTACGATAGAAGCCTGCCGGCCGGATCAGTTCCTGAAGTTGCTGGTTATCGATTGCCATTAATTTTTGCGGGTCAAAATGCGTTAAGGGACGCAGATTGTCGAGGGCGTAGTCGACATTTGTCCAGTTAGTATTCTGAACTAGAATAGCGCCAATCAATATTTCGGTTTTGTTTTCACCAGGCCAATTCCCAACGGCCCCCATGTGGTTGAACATTTTCTGATAAAGTTCCCATACTGATAATTTCATCGCTAATCTCCTCATTCCAAGCTAATTTCAATATTAATGGATTAATCTGTGGTAAAATAATGCCATCTTAGGTACTTGCAGGCGATACCTAGCACAACATTGCCGTAGATAGAAAGGATATCTAATGAGAATCAATGTTTTGCAACACACGCCAAACGAAGGCCCCGGCGCAATTCAGAGTTGGTCACACGATCGTCACCATGAAATGTATATTTACCATCCTTATCAATTTGGTAATTTGCCAACCGCTGACGAGACAGATATGCTGATTATCCTGGGTGGACCAATGAGTCCTAACGATGACCTGCCGTGGATTAAACAAGAACGGGTCCTCATCCAGCAATTATTGGACCACCATAAGCCAATCTTTGGCGCTTGCTTTGGCGGTCAGCAGATTGCCAAGACTCTGGGCTACCAGATCGGTAAGGCCCCTCACAAGGAAGTCGGTTGGGCACCAGTTTATCGTCAAACTGATGCGATCCCGGGAATTCCGGAACAAGTAATCGCTCTGCATTGGCACGAAGAGATGTTTGCCATTCCAGATCAGGCCCAACTACTCTTTTCCAGTGACTTAGTGAAGAACCAAGGCTTCCTGCTGGGTGATAATGTGATTGGCTTACAATTTCACTTTGAGCCCTTAGCGGACAATGTTCGTGAGATGGCAGTCAATGACAATACTTATCCGCTCGACCATAATGACCTTCACCAAACTCCGGCAGAGATTATTGCGCATGGCGTTCCGGCTGAAAACAAGCAGGTAATGTACACACTGCTTGATTACATTGCTAATCATTAAGACGACCAAGGCGACAAGTGTAATAGCTTGTCGCCATTTTATTTAATTAATTTTTAAGCACCTGTCGATATTTGGCGGCTGCTTTGGCTAAGTCGGCATCACTAATGTTAAAAGTATCAAAGATAACGAATGGCTTCAGTACTTTCATTCCGGTATATTTTCCAGTCTGCATTAAAGGAGACAAGTACTCATCAATGGTGTGGCTTTGACGGCGCCCAGGTTGATAATCGGCTTCTTGACCACCAACAGTGACTGCTAGTTGTAATTCCTTACCGTGCAAGGCATCACCGTGGGGACCATACGCCCAGCCATATGCGAGTACTTGGTCTTCCCACTTTTTCAAGAGGGATGGACAGCTGTACCAGTATAAGGGGAACTGCCACACAACCCGGTCAGTATTTTTTAAGACGGCTTGTTCAGCTGAAACATCAATATCACCATGTGGATACAGGGCATATTCATCCCGCACGTCTACTCCGGGATGATCAATTAAAGCTTGATTAATCCGCGATTGCTGCATATCGGGATGGAATAAAAAGATTGTTGTTTTCATTGGTCATTCCTCCTAACATCTTTATTATAAAATAAAAGTCAATCACGCTAAATCAATTCGATGGGGAGGTAAGCCTAATGACATTTCTCAAAATCCGTCAGGCCATCATTGATGATCCTGCAAATCAGCAATTTACCCGAGAAGGGATTAATCCTTTATATTCAGCAATGGCTACTGCGCGGATCAACCTCATTGCTCAGGCGCCTAGTCGGCAAGCCCAAGCACAACAAATGGTTTGGGATGATCGTAGTGGCGACCGTCTTCGTAATTGGTTAGGCCTTACGAGGGATGAGTTCTATCATTCTGGCAAGGTGGCTATCATGCCTATGGATTTTTATTTCCCGGGAAAAGGTCGTCATGGTGATTTACCACCACGACCAGAATTTGCCCCTAAATGGCATCCTCAACTACTGAAACTCATGCCCCATTTGCAATTAACAGTTCTAATTGGGACATATGCTAGTCATGCTTACCTGCATTTGCCACGCTCGGTGAAAGAAACGACAATTGTTAAGAATTATCGACGGTATTTACCCCAATATTTTCCAATTATCCATCCTTCGGCACGAAATCAAATATGGTTAAAAAGGAATCCGTGGTTTGCACAACAGGTATTGCCTGACCTGCGGCAGCGGGTTCGCCAAATAATAGATGAATAATTCATGAGCAAATTACTTTTATTCTTACTAAAAGTGAGTAAACTGAAAGTATCAAATCGTTAAGGGGGAATTGAGGATGAAGACATTAACTGTAACGGATGCTGCATTAAACCGAATTAAGAAGTATCTGAGCCCTGATAAGCAAATTGTGCTGGACTTTGATGATGGCGTGGGGCCATTTTCAGCTATTGGCAATTGCAATTTGGAGGCTAATTATCGTTTAATCTTTGTGAATAAAGATGTTGACTTGCCAGACTTTGATGAGAAAGTTAGTTCTAACATTGGTGATATCTATATTAAGAGTGAACTGTATGCCAATATTCAATTTGAAGATCAGATGGAAATCCGCTTTGACCCTCGACACTTCACTATGCCATTAGTTAGTCCGACTAAGACACTGACTGATAATATTGAAGTAGTGGATATTAGCGAACCAGTAAAAACTGAATACAGTGGAACACATGATTGCTAATCACTAAATGGCTGGGGTATCTCAGCCATTTTTATTTTAGAATTGCAATATACCTGATCATTGCTGTAAGATCAACCATAATATAGGAAGGACAATTACATGGATAATCATTTTTTAACTCACTTACAGCACGAAAAGGACCTTTCAACTACTGCTGTGCAGACTTTACAACGAGACTTAACTAACTTTGGTGATCGGCAGTCAGAAATTATTCCACTATTAAAACGATTCAGCCAGTTGCCTGGTAACGATGTTCAGTATAGTGTTCACCATACGCCAACCAAACCATCGCCACTTGCCGGAAAGCACATTGCCTTTCTCGGCAGTTCGGTTACTGCTGGCTTTGGGGGCTTAGGGGAATCGTTTGTCGATTATTTAGCTAAGCAGGATAGCATTATTCCCTTTAAGGAGACCTTATCTGGCACTACGTTAGTCGACCGTGGGGTGTTTACCCCGCATGATTCATATGTATCGCGTTTGCAAAATATTCCGGCAAATGCTCCATTAGATGCCTTCGTCTTACAACTATCAACAAATGATGCGAAAGGCACTGCTGGACCATTAGGCACCATTAGCATTAGTCATCATTATGATCCTTATACGATTACAGGAGCTATTGAAACAATTTTAGCGACGGTCCGGCAACGTTGGGACGTTCCTATTTTGGTATATACAAACCCGCGTTACCATAATGAATTATATCGGCAAATGGTTGAACGGCTTTTAACTCTTCAAGACAAATGGTCATTCGCAACGGTGGACTTATATCACTCGCCGTCATTTGACTTGACGGCTGATCAATTTGCTTTATACATGGCCGATTTTATTCATCCGACACGGGCTGGCTACCAACAAAAATGGTTACCAGTGTTTGAAAAAGCATTAGAGACGGCTTGTTGCTAGGATATTCATAAAAAGAGGTAGATTGCGATGGAGTGGCTTGATAAAACCTTTGATGAATTGACAACCCGCGAGCTGTTTGACATTTATTATTTACGAACGCAAGTCTTTAATGGTGAACAGCATAGTACGTATCCTGATCCGGATCAGCAGGACTTAACCGCCCACCATGTTTTGGCAATGGATGGTCAGCAATTAGTAGCCTATGCCCGTTATTTTCCAGTGGATGATGAGAATGCGGCTTTTGGTCGGGTTGTAGTGGACGTGCGAAAGCGACGAGTTGGTGTAGGAACACAGCTAATAAACCACGTTGTCACTGCTATCCAGCATACGTATCCGGATAAGCAAATTAAGATTCACGCTCAGCAATACGTTGAAAAATGGTATGCCAAATTAGGCTTTAAACCTGTTGGCCAGCCATTTATGGAAGCGGAACGACGGCACATACAAATGGTCTATGGGGGCGAACAGTAAATAATGCAAGTGGCTTTACTATTTTTATTTGGACTATTAATTGGAACGGTGATCATTGCCCTTGGTGGAGGCGGTGGTGCCTTCTACCTCGGTGTTCTAACCGCAGTCTTCCAGCTTGATCCTGCGCAAGCCGCTGCAACATCGTTAGTAACGGCCATCCCGTCAATCCTGATTGGGGTGATTGGCTACTGGCGAGGGCATAAAATTGATTTTCATTTGGGTAACCAAATGTTAATTGCGGCTTTACCGGCTGTTATTATTGGGGCACTGATTTCGCCATATATTCCGAAGCCCTTGTATAAATGGATCATTGGTATTATTTTAACCTGGTTGGGCTGCCGGATTTTTATTAAACATAGCAAGAAGCAGACTCATGATGGTAAGTGGGCGGCCCGTCTATACGGTATTTTAGCGGGATTAATGGTTGGGGTTGCTGGTCTTAGTGGTGGCGGTCCCATTCTGGCGGGCTTATTAATTCTAGGCGAAGACCTTTTCCGGGCCACTGCCACATCTGCTTATGTTCTGTCTGGGATGTGCCTATTAGGGGCTATTTTACATACGACTAGTGGTCAGGTTAACTGGCCGGTTGGGATTCCCTTAATGCTAGGAGCGATCATTGGGGCAATTTTGGCGCCACGATTAATGGATTTGCTGTCCAAGAAGCCCCAGTCTGGTAAATATATCCAAACTTTTATTGCCATTCTCTTGATTGTGATGGGGGTTAAAACAGTCTTATGATGGATGAAAATAAGTTCCGTCAACAGGCCCCGTGGGCAATTCCCAGCAATGCTCAATTTAGTGAAGACCACCGTGTTGGCTATCGGCAAATTAGTTTTCACTGGGAAGACGCTGGTTGGCAGTATAATGCACGGTGGCACCAACAATTGCCGACCGCCACTCTGATCACATATCCGAGTTGGCAGTTATCTCGTGTCTTACCCGGTAAGGGCTTTGGACCTGCTGCTCATCAGCGGCGGGAGGAAGTGCTGGTTGGTGATCAATGGCTACCAATGCGGCAAATTCGCTACTGTGCTTTGAGATTGGCGAAGGGTGTAGCTACTAGTCAGGAGCTGATGTTGCTCAAGCGTGCCCATGTGCGGGCAAGTTTTTAGAGACAAGGAGTAGTTAGTGGAATGGTTAAGTTAGATGAACAAATGATGCATGATATTCTGGAAGTTGTTGACCAAATTCCTGCTGGCTGTGTGGCAACTTATGGTCAGATTGCTCGATTAATTGGTCGGCCTCGGAATGCCCGTTTGGTCGGCAAAGCACTGGGTCATTCTGGACGTTATGGCAAACATCCCTGCCATCGGGTGGTGACGGTTAATGGACGGTTAGTCCCCGGCTGGATTGACCAAGGTCCCATGCTGAAAGCTGAACACATTCCATTTAAAGATGATGCCCACGTTGCGATCAATCGCTGCCAGTGGCAAAAGGGTAACAAAACATTAATTAGTCGTCGTTGATTATTAAAGTCAGCGGCGGCTTTTAATTTACTTGTAAACCAGTGAAGTATTGAACAGTTAAGCGCTTTCATGTTACGATGAAGTTGTAGTAAGTGAATGGATTTATCAGAGAAGGTGTTTTTATGGCATTCAAAAATGTAATGATTGCAGGGACCGGCGTCCTGGGCAGCCAGATTGCTTACCAGACCGCATTAAATGGCTTCCATGTTATTGCATATAACGATAACGTTGACTCAGCTAAGAAGCGGTTAGCTGCTTTACAGCCAGCATATGAAGCTGATCTGGGCCTGAGCAAGGCTGATTTTGATCAGACGCTTGCTCAAATTGTAGTCACTGATGACCTTAAGACTGCTGTGCAAGATGTCGATTATGTAATTGAGGCCTTGCCAGAAAATATTAAGATCAAGGAAGAATTTTATAAGCAGCTGTCACAACTGGCGCTAGCCAAGACCATTTTCGCAAGTAATTCTTCGACAATGGTACCAAGTCAACTGGTTAAATTTGTTGACCGTCCACAGAAGTTTCTCCACATGCACTTTGCTAACCGGATTTGGAAATGCAATGTTGCGGAAATTATGGGGACTGATCAGACGGATCCAGCTGTTTTCGAAGAAGTAATTGATTTTGCCCACCAAATTAAGATGGTCCCAATTCCAATTCATAAAGAACAGCCGGGCTATGTTTTGAATTCGCTATTGATTCCGTTCTTAGTTTCTGCAATGCTCCTCTGGGTGAAGGGGGTTGCTGATCCAGAAACGGTGGATAAAGACTGGATGATTTCTACCGGTGCACCAGTTGGACCATTTATGATGCTCGATGATGTGGGCTTGCGGACCACTTATCAGATTATGATGGGCCTTTACCAAACGCGGGGTAATGACTACTTCAAGACCATTGCTGACAAGTTGAAAGTCATGATCGATGCTGGTAAGAACGGTCGTGAATCTGGTCAAGGATTCTACTCCTATCCGCACCCAGCATTTGAAGATCCAGATTTCTTGAAGAAGTAGGGAGGCCCAATCATGACATTTAAAAATATTACCGTTGCTGGTGCCGGTGTTTTAGGTAGCCAGATTGCCTATCAAATTGCTTTGAAGGGCTTCAAAGTCACGGTTTATAACCACCATATCGACACAGCTGAAAAACGTCTTCATGCCCTCAAGGCAGATTATCAACACGATTTACATTTGACTGATGAGGAGTTTCAGGCCGGCCTAGATAACATTGTTAATATTACTACCGACCTCAAAGCGGCAGTTGCTGACGCCGATTATGTGATTGAAGCTTTACCTGAATCATTAGACCTGAAGGAAAAGTTCTACACTGAGTTGTCCGAAGTTGCCCCAGCTAAGACCGTCTTTGCAAGCAACTCATCATCCTTCATCCCTGGTCAATTAGTTAAATATGTTGACCGTCCTAATAAGTACTTACACATGCACTTTGCTAATAAGATCTGGCGCTTCAATGTTGCCGAAATAATGGGTACCAATCAGACTGATCCAGCTGTTTACCAAGAAGTGGTGGACTTTGCACGGGCGATTGGCATGGTGCCAATTGAACTCCATAAGGAACAACACGGTTATGTCTTAAATGCAGTGTTGATTCCACTGCTGGGTTCGGCAATGCAACTATGGGCAAATGGTGTTTCTGATCCGCAAACAATTGATAAGGATTGGATGATTTCCACCAGTTCACCAATGGGACCATTCATGATTATCGACATGGTTGGTCTGCGGACACCATATCAAATGGAAATTAATACTTACCAAACTACAAAGGACCCCATTCATCAAACAATTGCTGATAAACTAAAATCGATGATTGATGCTGGTCATACTGGTCAAGAATCAGGGCAAGGGTTCTACCACTATCCAAATCCTGAGTTTGAGGATCCAGAGTTTTTGAAGAAGTAAAGTATCGTAATGAGCGGTGCCATTCGACTATCGAATGGTACCGCTTTTATTTATTGCAAACTTGCTGTTGCTAACTAGTGAACAAAAGTGTTACAGTTTAGGGTATGAGATTAAGTGTATTGGGGTGAATACTATGACTGATCGTTATTCAGCAATCCGGGAAGCTTTTCATGAACCGGAAATTAATGCACAATTATTTAATTCGCAGTTTGGCTTGGAAGCGAAGAAGCACCGGGTCCTGACTAACGGCCGGGCAAGTCGTTACCCATACCCAGCTGCGTTACGATCCAGAAAGCACAATTTATATTTGAACTCCGGCTTTACTGACAATATGATCGATTTTGAAACTGAACCAGTGGTTGGTTCCAAAGCGGCAGTTCGTCAATTGAAGATGCTGGAACAGATTATGATTTCCCAGTTGCATGAGGATGAACGGCTGTGGCCATTGAGCTTGGCGCCAGCACCGGTCTATCAGCATGACTTGGATTACTTGATTACTGATAATAGTAAGACTTGGGATCAAGCTAACCACGATTACTTAGGGAAGAAGTATGGTATTACCCAGGAAATAATGGGAGATGTCCACGTTAACTACAGTTTGGACCCTCAATTAGTTCAAACTCTTTACCGTCGTTTTTACACTGACCAATATGACAATTTAGTGGACTTCCAAAACCACCTTTACTTTAAGCTCGCGCAATCCTTTGTCCTTTACCAATGGTTGTTTACATACCTTTATGGTGCTTCACCGGTGTCCGAAGATATGAAATTGCCAGAAAAGCTAGATCTGCCAGTTCGAAGTCTTCGTTCGAGTGACTATGGTGATGATAACTTACCAGATGAACAGATTGGCTATGATTCGCTAGAAAGCCACTTTGCCCAACTACAACAATATTTGGATGATGGGACTTACTACAGCTTGAAGGAATTCTTTGGCCCTGTTCGTTGCCGTCGTCATAACCAGGATAATAAAGATCTGCAGGGAATGTTGGATCACGGAATTAACTATTTGGAATTCCGTTCATTCGACTTGGATCCATTATCGAGAACCGGGGTTAGCGATGATACGATCAACTTCCTGGAACTGTTAATGCTTGATAGTATTATCTCTCCATTACCAGATAACTTGAGCGAACGTCTGCAAGCAGCACGGAAGCTTAATAACGAAGTTGCTCTGCAACAACCAAAGGAACAAACGCCAGAAATGCGAGCGGCAGCTGACAAGCTGATTGATAAGCTCCAAAAACTGGTTGATGAGTTTAATGCACCGAAGGAATACCGGATGGCATTGAAGTTTGTTCAACGGCGGGTTGATGATCCGTCATTGACCATCTCTGGGCAGCTAGCAGACCAGATCGAAAATGGCAACCTGTTGTCATTTGGGTTGAAACTTGCTAACGACCGTTTCACTGCTAACATGAACCTTACACACCCATTGCAAGCGGTCAGTGAAACCTACTCAGATTCCGTTCAACAGATTTTACGGGCAGCAATTGAGCTTGGTGTAAACGTTAAGTTGGCTGATACCAACGTTACTCTGTCAGTGGCTGACCACCAAGAATCATATGGGGCAGCTGGTGAGTTTACCTTCCCAGATGGTCCGCGGGCCTTCGTCCTCAACGCCTTCCCTGAAGCCAAAGCCTTCCAGGAAGATTCGGATGAAGCTGACGCAGAATAATTAATGAATTTAACAAAAGGCTGGGGCATTGTCACAGCCTTTTCGTCTATCTAAGAGGGTGTAATTATGCGTTCTATTGGGATAATTGGCCTTGGTCATGTTGGTCGCCAACTTGCTACGCAACTGGTAACTGGCAGGCAGGTTGATCGTCTGACATTGATTGATCAAGATGATGACCTGGCTTTAGCAATTCAAACTGACTTAACAGACCTAGCCGGCATTCAAAATACTTATCCAGAAATTATTATTCAGGACTGGGCTGCTCTGGCCAATAGCGAAATCGTTGTAACGGCATTTGGTAAAAGCAAGTTACAAACTCAGACTACCGACGCGGAACTGACTTTTAACCAACAAGCTGCTTGTCAGGTTGCTGACCAACTGAAAAGCCAGCAATTTGCGGGAATCTTAATTAATGTGGCTGACCCGAATGAAGCGGTAACTGCATACCTGCAAGAGAAAGCAGCTTTGCCACCAAAGCACGTGCTTGGTGTTGGTACTAGTCTGGAAACAATTCATATGCGCAGAGCGGTTGCCCATGCGGTCCAGCTTTCTCCGGCTAACGTGAGTGGCTTTGTATATGGTCAGCATAATGGCCAACAGGTTTTTGCCTGGTCAACAGTAAAGGTGAATGGCCAGTCGTTAGATCAGTCCTTGAATGGCCATCACGTTGATTTAAACCAGGCAAAAGTTCGGGCTGACATGAACAACTGGTACACATTACATGGGATGCATTATAATGCGGCTGGCATTGCGGGAGTGGTTGTTCAAATTATCCAAGCAATTTTGGAAAATCAGAATCTAGCTTTGCCATTGGCAATATATCAGCCCCAGTACAATACTTATGTCAGTTTCCCAACCTTAATTAATCGTCAGGGGCAGGGGAATCTATTGTTATTAAAGTTATACCCAGTAGAAGAAAATGCCGTGAAGGTTGCGGCAACGGCGGTTCAATCGCAACTCGCAAGTTTACGAAAATTAGAAGGTGAACATGATGATTAAACGGATGGCAGTGTTCTGCGGAGCACGGAAGGGAAACCAAGAAAAATATATTAAACAAGCAGATGCCTTGGGCAAATACATGGCGGACCATGATATTGAATTAGTTTATGGTGGGGGCCAGTTTGGTTTAATGGGCGCCCTGGCGGATGCTGTTCTCGATAACGGTGGTGAGGTCCACGGGGTTATTACGGAATCTTTGGCAGAACGTGGTGTTGCCAATCCCCGGGTCAAGGATATGCGAACCGTTGCGGGGATGAATCTCCGGAAGGAAAAGATGATGGAAAAGGCTGATGGGATGTTAGCCTTGCCTGGTGGGGTTGGCACCTTGGAAGAAATCAGTCAGTGTACATCCTGGATGACAATCGGTGAGAATCCAAAGCCCGTTGCTTTCTATAACCTGGATGGTTTCTATGACCACCTTCGTGAATTATTTGTCGAAATGAATAAGGATGGCTTCCTTGAGCAACGCTTCTTGGATGCAATATGCTTCTCTGAAAACTTCGATGAGATTTTGAGCTTTATGAATAATTACAAGACACCAGAGTATCGTAAATATCGAAACTGAGTGTAAGCTAGATCAGAAAGATGTCTGGCTAACCTAGTGCAGCTACTAGTCATTCTCGGTGAGTACGTTACGACGCAGTAGAATAAAAACAGGAGGCTGCTTGCGCAACCTCCTGTTTTAATGATGAAATGTTTTAATTGTTTTATTGCATTGGTTGAATCGAATAAACTTGGTCGTCTGCTTCATCGATCAAGGATACCGGACGCTGTTCATTGGCTTGAATGGTGATGTGATAACCAAACTTATCGAGGTAAACTAACTTATCTTCACGAACCTGTTGAACTGTTGCTGGCATCTCATGATTGTCGATTCCTAACTTTAATTCTGGAGAGATGGTGATTATATACGAACGGTCTCGTTCCTTATCGTAGTAACGCCAGGTACCAGCATAAAAAATAGGTAATGAAGTTTTACCCTTAACATTTTTGTGACCGTGGCTGAACCCCAGTGAACTGGAAAGCCCAGCCATTAAACCCGCACCGAAAAGTAACAAGCCCTTTTTCCGCATATTCCATCATTCTCCTCAATAGTGTGATAAGTAATTAATTCACTGTTTATTATACACACATTTCTTTGATTGGTAGATTTCATTTCTGTTAAAAACAAGGAATAATTGTTAAACTTATTGTAATGAACTAAATATCTGATAAGGGAGTTGTCACGATGCTGAAATTAGGAATTATTGGAACCCATATTATCACGGACCAAATGTTGGACGCCGCAAAGACGACGGGTAAGTATCAATTAACCGCGGTTTATTCTCGGACGATGGATCGTGCTAAGGAATTCGGTCAACCATACGGGGCCACTGAATTTTACGATGACATCCAGCGCTTCTTTGAAAATGGTGACTTTGACGTGGTTTACATTGCATCACCAAACAGTTGCCACTATCAACAAGCACGTTTAGCCATTGAAAATGACAAGTTCGTAATTGTTGAAAAGCCATCATTTGTTAACCCAGAAGAATTTTCTGCCATTGAATCACTGTTGGCTGCCCATCCAAAGGCACGGTTAGTTGAAGCTGCTCGTCATATTCACACACCATTGTATGAAGCTGCTTTGGATAAAGTTAATGAAATGAAGAAGAGTCATATTCAAGGGGCCACGATCACCGTCATGAAGTACTCTTCTCGTTATGATAAGGTCTTAGCTGATGACAAGCCATATCCAAACATCTTCACATTGGACTTTGCCGGTGGGGCATTGATGGACTTAGGTGTCTATGCGGTATACGGTGCTGTCACCATGTTTGGTGAACCAGCATCTGTTGTTTACTTCCCAACCTTAGCTAAGACGGGCGTTGACGCTAAGGGAGTTGCCATTCTGAATTATGATAAATTCTCCGTTACCTTGAACTTTGGTAAGACAGCCAATTCCCACTTGCCATCTGAAGTTTACGGCTTGAAGGACACCCTGGTTTACGACAGTATCTTTAACACCAAGAAAGTTACTTACTATGATGCTGACCAGAATGCGCACCCATTTGACCAGCCAGTCGAAAAGAACTCCATGACTGATGAAATGAACGACTTCGCTGACTTGTTTAACAATCCTGATGATAAGGACGAACAAGCTAAGTATCAACGGTGGCTTGACCTGGCCCACACTGTTAACTCCGTGATGTATTCACTTCGTCAATCAGCACAATTAAAATTCCCTGCAGATCAGAAACAAGAATAGGATGATCATACTTGATTGAACAATTTCAGCAAAAATTTGAACAAGAGTTTAAGCAGCCGACAGAAATCCAACGGGCAGTGGCGGATGCCCTAACGAACGATAAGTCGGTCTTGGGAATTGCCCCGACTGGTTCCGGGAAGACATTGGCCTTTACACTGCCACTGTTGCCAAAAATTAGTCCTGGGGATGGTACCCAATTATTGGTCCTGGCACCATCGCAGGAATTGGCAATGCAAACGACCCATGTCATGCGTGAATGGGCTAACTTGATTGGGGTTAAAGTTCAGTCACTGACTGGTGGCGCTAACTTACGTCGACAGGTGATGAAGCTCCACAGTCACCCTGACGTTGTTGTTGGTACGCCCGGGCGGGTTCTCCACATGCTGGATAACCGCCACCTTAAATTGGGTCACCTGCAAACAATGGTGATTGATGAAGCGGACGACCTGCTGCGTGATGACACGCTGGCGGTAGTGGAAGATATCGAACGTGCAACCCCATTGAGTGCTCAGCTGGCATTTTTCTCTGCTACCATGTCACCGGTATTTAAGGAATTATCAGTGATGTTTGGTCGCGACATCGTTACTTATGATGTTCGTGATCAAGATCATAGTCGTGGGCCAGTTCGTCATGGCTTTATGTATGCCCGGACGAATGCACAGAAGACTGCTACACTACGCCGCTTTACTAGTATTAAGGATTTTCGGGGATTAGTATTCTTTAACAGCACGCGGACATTACACTATGCCGCTAGTCGTCTTCGTCATGAACATATGCCAGTCGGGACGTTAGGTGGCCGGCAAAAGCAAACGCAACGGGAAAAGGCTCTCCGGATGTTCAGAAAGCGGCAGTTGAAACTGTTACTGACGACGGACGTGGCGGCCCGGGGAATTGATATCCCGAAGTTACCTGCAGTAATTAACTTTGACTTGCCAAAAGAGGTCAATACTTACATTCACCGTTCTGGTCGGACTGGCCGCCAGGGTGAACCAGGGTTAGTGGTTAACTTAGGTGATGATCATGATATCCGTGACTTGAAGCATTTACTGACGGATACTGATTACAAGTTTGAACATCTTTACGTTGACCATGACCAAATTACCGATCAGAAGCCTGAAAAGGGTCAACGAGTGGTTTCCGTCAGAAAGAAGAACGCGCGGAAACTGCAGAAAGAACAGTGGTCAGCCGAAGGAACTGTCGAAAAGTCGATTCACCGCACTTTGGGCAAACTGAAGCCGAAAAAGAAGAAACGTCATAAGAAGAATCGTAAGAATAAGGGAATTCGGTTGAAGCACCGGCGCGAGCATGCCCAGAAATAATTTTCAAAAGAGGATTAGCGCTTTACGTCTTTGCTGGTAAATGCGATAATACTCTTTGGTTTGGTCCCATAGTATAACTGGATAGTACATCCGCCTCCTAAGCGGTCGATTCCGGTTCGATTCCGGATGGGATCATATGAAAAATGAGCGTGAAGCCGTTAAAATCTCCCGGAAGGCTAACGATTTCTCCAACGAACGACGACTTGTCGTCGGAGGAGGAGGAGGTCGTTAGCTATAGGGAGATTAGGCTGAACGCGTTACGACATAGTAGCATTAGAAAACAGCCGGCGAGCGCGTTACGACTATGTAATAGTAGAACATTAGGCTGAACGCGTTACGACTGTGTCGCAGTACAACTAACCAAGTTAATATAATTTGCAACTCCAAAATTAATCATTTTGGAGTTTTGTTGTCTTTCAACTACGAGATCAATTGTTGTACAATAAATTAAGTATGTTTGAAAGGAGGGATCATCATCCGCGGACCATTTAAAATTATGTTGTTGTTTGGTACTCGGGCTGAAGCACTGAAATTAGCGCCGATTATTGAGCAAATGAAAAAGGATCCAACAACTTGGCAACCATCAATTGTTGTGGCTGCTCAAGAAAGACGATCCCTTTTGCAACAAACCATGAAGTTTTTAAATGTAAAATCTGACTTTGACCTGGATACCAGTGAAATTAGTCATGTCAACGCTGCTGAAAAGCTCAGTCAGTTGCTGCATAATTTCAATAATGTCATCAATGCAAGTCAACCAGATATGATGTTGGTAGTGGGGGATGCAGCCACTAGTTTGGCAGCTAGCTTAGTATCCTTCTATCACCATTTGCCATTGGGTCACGTTGAAGCCGGCTTGCGGACCTACGATAAGTTCTCACCATTTCCGGATGAAATGCACCGGCGTTTAACGGATGATTTGGCAGACTTATATTTTGCACCGACGACGGGTGCTCGGGATAACTTGTTATCTGAGCATCACCCGGCTGAACAAATCTATGTGACTGGGAATACTTCAATTGATGCGGTTCGGGAACGGTTAACTGCTGATTTCCATAATGAAGTGCTTGATCAGATTCCTGATGACCACCGCTTGATCATTTTGACCATGCAACGACCGGAAAGTATTGGGGCTCCCATGGAACGGGTCTTCCACACAATGAAGGATGTCGTGGAAACCAACCCCGATGTTGATGTAATTTATCCAGTTTACCCGAACTCTGAAGTTATTAGTATGGCTGATGATGTGCTAAGTAACCAAGATCGAGTTCATTTGATCGAGCCGCTGAACCATTCTGATTTCTTGAACCTGGTAGCGCGTTCTGATTTTCTAATTACTGAGTCAGGTAGTATTCAAGAAGAAGCGCCGGCATTACATAAGCCTGTCCTTCTCTTGCGTGAAAAGACAGAACGGCAAGAAGCAGTTGAAGAGGGTTCTGTTAAAATCGTTGGGACGAACCCAACGAGCATCCAACAAGCCGTTTTTGAATTGCTCCACAAGCCAAAGATTTATCGTAAGATGGCAGAAGCCCCGAACCCATTTGGGGATGGTCATGCCAGCGAAAAGATTTTACAGATCATTCAAGATTATCTAACCCATAAATAACACAAAAAGACAGCGTTTGAAGTTTTTTGTTCTAAACGCTGTCTTTTAAATTATCCAATTTTTATTTCAAATCTTCACTGTGCGCCTTATCTTGCATTAAGAATGTCAGGAGGATACCGATCACAACCAATACGATCGTGAAGTAAATTCCCCAGTGAACACCGTTAGTAAACTTAGTAGCTAAATTGCCAGTACCAGCCATTCGACCTAATTCAAGGAATGAGGTGGCTAAAGCAGTTGCTAAAGCACCAACGATCTGTTGCATAGTGTTCAGGATGGTTGAACCATCGGCAGATTGCATTCCGCTCAATGAGTTCAAAGCACTGGTCTGGGATGGTGACATTGCTAGTGGACAACCAATCATTAAGATCACGTGGGCTGCAATGACATAGGCAACGGACGAGTGAGGCGTTGTACATGCCAACATGATGGCGCCAACTAATGCAATCACAAAGCCGATCATGGCAGGCTTTTTAGCACCAACTTGATCATACATCCGACCAGCAAAAGCGGAGGTCAAGGCATTGATAATTCCCCCTGGCAGCATGATGATCCCGGTCAAAGCTACTGGTAAGAGCAGACCATTTTGAATGTACATTGGTAATAGGTACATTGCGGATAAGATAATCCCAAAGTCTAGCATCACTAGGGTTGAACCGATAGCAAAGGACTTGTTAGCAAACACCTTCAAGTTGAGGATTGGGGCATCCAAGTGCAGTTGCCGGTGAATGTATAATGCTAAAACAACAACACCAACGATCAGCGCAATCATGACGGGCATTGATAGCCAACCATCACGGGAAGATAGGCTGGCACCAATCACCAGTCCGGAACAGCCAACCGCTGACTCGAGAATGGATAAGATATCGACGTGGGGACGGGTCAAGTGACCGACGTTTTCCAATGAAGTAATCGCAAAAATCAGGGCGATTGCCAAGAAGGGAACGAATGCCCAGAAAATCCAGTTCCAGGACAACTTAGCTAAGATTAACCCAGTTAACGTTGGTCCAATTGCTGGGGCAAACATAATGACGAGGGCACAAACACCCATTACCGCCCCAATTTTCTGAGGAGGAAAGATCTGCATTACCACGGCGAACATTAGTGGTAGGATCAACCCGGTTCCGATCCCTTGAATCATCCGACCAATGAGGACCACCATAAAGCTTGAACCTAATGCGGAGATGACTGAACCAACGATAAAGTCAGCGAGGGCGAAGATAATGATTTGCCGGGTGGTAAACCACTTCGAAATTAATGAAGATAATGGCAAAATAATCCCAATCACTAACATGTATCCAGTAACTAACCACTGGATCGTTGAAGTATTAACATGCAGGGCCCGGATTAAGTTTGGTAAGGCAATATTCAATGATGTTTCTGAGAACATCCCGACGAAAGCACCAAGCAGCATGGAGACCATCGCTAGTTTGGGATGACGAACATGTTGTCTTGCTTGAGGTTTCGTATTCATATTTATAATCACTCCTTTAATCAATTCTGAATCACACACGATTGGTTACTTTACCAGAATTGAATTAAATTCGTAAGCTTTCGGGACTTTTCTTTTAAAAATTAAGCAAATATCTTATTTAAATTAAGTTTGAACTTCTTAACATGAAAAATTCCCGGCCACTAGTTACCTAGTCAACCGGGAGCTTTTAATGAGATATTTTAATGTGGCTGAGTCGAAATGTACTTTTCTAATGCTACACAGTCAAAACGTGGGCAGTAGCTGATTGGACATTCACACCGATAAATCGGGTGTGACTATCTTAATCAGCCTTGCGGGGGCTCACATACGAAAACAGTTTTCTGGTTCGCTCCCTCGCCCTAAGCCCTTAGTGTCTAGCTACGTAAGGTTCCTTGATGCGCTTTCAAGCCTCAAGAACCTTACTATGCTAGCCATACAGGGCTTTTAACGGGCTTTTGTGCTATCTTTCTATTCCGCGATTATTACGGAATATCAACCACTTTGAAAAGATGTAGTTAGCAATCACTACAATCACGTTATCAATAAACTTAACAATAAATTGTTGTAGCGGTGAATCAAACTTGAGCATTTTAATACCAACGTAAGTGATCACAATATCGATGATTAAGGTCACGCCACGGTAGAAGAAAAAGCGCAGCATTTCTACTAACGTATCCATCACTGTTGTGTAGTGAGATCCAAAGACCCACACCTTGTTGGTAAAGTAGGCAACGAGCACTGCGGCTACCCATGCCAGGACGGTCGATAAAATAACCCCCCAGTGGAGACCGGGACTCAAGATTTGAAAGACAACTAAGTTTACGATCGTCGTTACCACGCCCCAGAATAGGTAGGCGATGATTGCCTTATACTTATTCCATAAGTGCTTAACCATTACTTACCTGCCTTGTCAACGAGCTGCTTAGCAAAAGCATCTAGCTTCTTGATGTCATCTTCATCCGGTGCCAGGTTAATATGAACATTTTCGGCACCCTTAGTAGCACCAGCTTTATCAAATGCTTTGCCGAATTCATCAACAGCCACACAGAAGTCATCGGCGTAGTAGGTATCACCAGAGCCGGCTACACCATAAACCTTGCCAGATAAGTCCGCTTCCTTTAGGTCATCGTAGAAGTCTAACCCTTCTTCAGGCAAGGCGCCTTCGTCGTAAGTGTATGGGCAAACCACACAAATATCGACATCATCAAAATCAGCGACATCCGCCATCGTAATTTCTGTTTCATCGACTTCGACACCTTGGTCCTCCAAGGCTTCGGTAATTACGTCCGCAACATCCTCGTTATTTCCAGTAATTGTGGCGTAAACAACCATTGCTTTAGCCATTATTATTCCCCCGTTCAAATTATTCGCTTAATAGTATAGCATGCTTCAGCGTCATGATGGACACAAGTGTTATACTAGGTAACGTAAAAATCAAAGAAGGGGAACAATTAATGATTACTTTAAAATCACCACGCGAAATTAATGCGATGGAAAAGGCCGGTGCTGCACTGGCAGGGATGCATATTGGGATCCGTCAATTCATCCGGCCAGGCATCTCCAGTTGGGAAATTGAAAAGTTTGCCCGGGAATACTTCAAGAAGATTGGTGCCAAGGCTGAACAAATCGGCTTCGAAGGTTACAAGTACGCTACCTGTGTCTCCGTTAACGATGAAATTTGCCACGGCTTTCCACGGCGTAAGCTGATGCTGAAGGATGGTGACCTGGTTAAGGTTGATACTGTTCTTTCAATTGATGGTTTCTTCGCGGATTCCTGCTGGTCATATGGTGTGGGTGAAGTTAAGCCTGAAATTCAAAAGTTGATGGATGTTACTAAGAAGTCACTCTTCATGGGAATCGATCAATGTATCCCTGGTAACCGGATTGGTGATATTGGTGCTGTTATCCAACACTACACCGAAGACGAAAACGGTTATGGGGATGTTCGTGAATTTGTTGGTCACGGTATTCAACCAACAATGCACGAAGATCCAATGGTGCCACACTATGGTGAACATGGACAAGGCCTTCGTCTGAAGAACGGGATGACGATCACCGTTGAACCAATGATTAATACCGGAACTTGGAAGGCAGATACGTCTGATCCAAGTGGCTGGCTTGCTAAGACTGCTGATGGTGGTTGGTCTTGCCAATACGAACACACCTTAGTTGTTACTGACAAGGGTCCGAAGATTTTGACTTCACAAGATCCAGAAGCTGATGCGGACTACATGTACGATGACGACTATGTTAAGTACTTTGACCACTACAGCAAGATTGCCAAGGAAGTTGCCCAATCTTACAAATAATGATCAAAAAAGTTTTGTTTGTCTTTTAAATTTATAAAAATAAGTTAACCAGATGAATATTCAACACGAAAACGGTGACAGCTCACAAAAATCAGCTGCCACCGTTTTTAATAATGCGTTCCTGAAGGGCAATTCGCGCCCCCTCTATCTTGGAACCGCTTTACAGAAGTGGATCATGCATAAAAATGGATATTAACTTGAAATCAATATAAATATACACGGATTTAATCTGAAATTGCATAAAACCTATAAGACGTTTTTATTTAAATGTATCAACGGCCTGTCATTTTGTCTAAAAAGTATTATACTTAAATTATTAAAGGATTTCTTATTGTTATTTAAGAATGCAATTGTTTAGGAGGAATTTGAATTGGATGAGCAAAGTAGTAATAAAAAGATGATTACTACCTTTGGCCTTGTGACGATGATCATTACCGCTATCTTTGGTTTTGGTAATGTTTCCAACGCCTATCTGCAAATGGGTTACGGTAGTATTATCTGGTATGCCTTAGCGGGGATTTGTTTCTTCTTCCCGTGCGGCTTAATGATGGCCGAATATGGATCTGCCTTCAAAGATGCCAAGGGTGGTATTTATTCTTGGCTGGCCGGATCAATCGGTGAACGGATGGCCTTTATCGGGACCTTCGTTTGGTTAGCTTCTTGGATTGTGTGGATGGTTTCCACTGCTTCCCGGATTTGGATTACGTTCTCTGCCTTAATCTTTGGTAAGGATACGACCCAACAATGGAAGTTTATGGGCCTTTCTTCAACCGAAGTGATTGGGATTCTTGGAATCCTGTTAATGATCGCATGTACCTACTTCAGTTCTCGTGGGATGACCGCGATTGCGAAGGTTGGTTCCCTTGGTGGGATCTTCACCGTGGTTGTTAACATTATTTATGTAATTGCCGCAATCGTTGTTTTGATTATCAATAAGGGTGCCTTAGCACAGCCATTCCATGGTGCATCTAGTTTAGTGATGTCACCAAATACGCAGTTCCAGACACCAATTGCTATTATTTCATTCGTTGTTTATGCCATCTTCGCCTACGGGGGGATGGAATCACTGGGTTCCGTTACTGATTCAATGAAGAATCCAGAAAAGACCTTCCCACGTGGCTTGATCATTGCTTCAATCTTTACGATTGGTGCTTACGTTATCATGATCCTGATGGCTGGTTGGTTTGCTAACTACAAGCATGACTTTGCTGTTTCTACTACTAACCTGGGTAACGCTACTTATGTCCTCTTTAATATCTTAGGGGTTAAGTTAGGAACGGCTCTGGGCTTCTCCCACGCCGCAGCTCTTGAATGGGGAGCAGCAATGACCCGGATCGTGGCCTTCTCACAGGCCCTTGGGTTCTTAGGTGCCCTCTTTGTTCTGATGTACTCACCAATCAAGGCCTTCATCTTGGGTTCTAACCCTGAATTATGGCCAAAGAAGCTGACTAAGCTGAACAAGGCGGGGATGCCTGCTAATGCAATGTGGCTCCAAGTTACGGTTGTTTCGATCATTATCTTCTTGGTTGCCTTTGGTGGTTCTGCCGCACAGAAGTTCTACACTATTCTGACCGACATGGCCAATGTTTCAACTTGTTTCCCATACTTGTTCTTAGTTGGAGCCTTCCCATTCTTTAAGAAGCGGACCGATATCGATCGTCCATTCGTCGTCTTCAAGAACAAGGCATTAACGAACACAATTGTTTGGTTCGTTGAAATTATTTTGATTGTCGGGATCCTGTTTACCTTCATTCAACCAATGCTGGATCATGACTGGCAAACAGCCTTCTGGACAATTGCTGGTCCAATTTTCTTCGCGGGTGTTGCATGGGCATTCTACCAAGCTTCAGCCAAGAAGCATCATATTAAGCAAAATTAGTCGTTTTAGGTTAACACTCTTACTGCGACTACTTCAAAGCAAGAATGATCATCATTCTTGCTTTTTTTGTACAATGAATCGAGGCTTTCTATAATGAGTCACTTGTTGGGACTGGATACCCCTGGTTGGGAACCGCGTTATAAGCGGAACGTCATTGTTTATCTTTGGGTGTACGGTATTCTTGGTGGTGTTACCGGGATTACCAATAATGCTTTGCTATCGTACTTGGATATTGTCGCTCCTAAAGTGGTTACTGGGTTAAATACTTTCTCTGCCATTTCGACTCTGCTGATGTCGCTGACCATTTTGTTGGTCCACAGCATGGGGTATAAGAAGATTTTGTTAGCGGCAGCGCCAGTTACGATTATTGGTTTGCTAGGAACGATTGTAACCAAGAACCCGATGCTAATTGTGGTTGGTTACGTTATTTCACAGACAACCATTGGCCTGTATGATTATATGTATCCAATTATGTTTTCAGTATATGTGCCCAAGAAAGTGCGGACGCGGTTATTCACCATCGTGATGTCCGATAACCTAATCTTCCAGACGGTCGTGACCTTTTTCGGTGGGAAGCTGGTTGTCTGGTTCTTCAGCCTATTTCAAGGATTAACCTATAACCAAGCTTCAACTTGGTCCGCTCACCAAGATGCCATGAAGTCAATGATGCTTGCCAACTATGCCAATTCTTATAAGGTCATTATTTTTGTGGCAATCATCATGAACGTTATTGCTTTTTTGATTACTTTTGGTTTCAAAGAACAACCAAGCGATTACAAGACGACGGCTGCGGAAGCCAAGGCCAAGGGTAAGAAGAAGTTTAACTGGTCTTCTTATAAGAAATTATGTACTAAGCCAGTGATCGTCTTTACGATTTACATTGCTATTTGCCAGGCGGGGGCACTATTGATTACTCCATACCTGCCAATTTATCTGAACAATTACTTGCACATTCCACGGGGGATTACATCAACGATTAATACTATTCAGACTGCTGCTATGTTCCTCGGTTACTTCTGTTCACCATTTATGGAAAAGAAGATGGGGACGGTGGTCGCTGTCGCTGGCTCAACGATCGCATGTATCCCATTGATGCTGATCATGGGGATAGGGCATGCCTTAGGTACTGGTATGACGTTGATTGTGGTTGTCACCATTACCTACTTCTTACGGTCTGGAATTGCCAACGCTGCTATGCCAGTCCAAAATACTTTGCAAATGTTCTTGGTTAACAAGGACTTGCGGCCAGCCTTTACCTCACTGACGACCTTAGTGATTGCCGGTGTAGGAATTCTAGATGGCTTCTTTACCGAATTCTACCTATTGAAGACAATGCAAGGATACGCCACGGCTTACTTTGTGGCTTCTGGACTGTACCTGGTTGGTTCGTTGATTCTGATTATCTACCTGAAGAAGGATTACAACCGGATTGATAAATAAAAGCATTTAAAATTATGAAGGCCACCTAGCTGAAGATTAGCTAGGTGGCCTTTGTATGTGTTATGAATCAAATATTTATTTTATCCCAGCGTTCATGAACTTGGTCCAGTCAAATTGGTAGTCATCATTATAAATGAGATCGCCAATCATTCTAAATTGCCACGTGAATTTCAGCGCATTATTGCATTATTATATGGATCCCATCATTGATCTTTATCATTAGTGAAAGCATATATTCCATATTTGAGATCGTTAGCAACATAATTTGGCTGTGTTTTTACTTTAAATCCCTTCTCGGCAATTGCTTGATACTTTTTTAGCGTAGTGCCGTTCTTCTGACTTTACATCCTTTCAAACGGCTCTGTTATATATAAACGTAAAATAGTCGGCTTTTACATTTGCCAAAATTGCTCAAAGAAAATAAGGTATAATAGTCTTATTGATTTAGAAGGAGGGCATCATGCGCGCTGAGAACAAGCTAAAATTAAAAACGTTTTTTGCCATGCTGGTTAAGCACTTTACCTTGGCTCAGCTTTCAAGCTCAGCGGCGACTCTGGCATACTACACGTTGCTATCAGTTTTCCCGGCCCTCCTGGTAGTAGGGAACTTGTTGCCAATGATCGGGCTGGATGCTAACACTATTTTAGGATACCTGCAGACGATTGTGCCGGCAACGGTCTATTCTTTTACTAAACCCCTCGTTCAAGACTTCTTACAACGGGGAAGTGGTGGCATCCTGACAACCGGGGCCTTGATTGCGCTGTGGTCCACTAGTCAGGGGATCGCTGCCTTTCAGCGGTCAGTTAACCATGCATACGGAATTGCCGAAAACCAAAACCCGATCAGTAACCGGGTGATTTCATTCATTTGGATGATTGTGGTTTTAATCGCCATCTTCCTGGTTGTTTTCCTGTACGGTGTTGGTGAACAATTTCTGAAGTGGCTCCAGCCAATCTTCCACTTCAACATGAAGTACATTACCTTGTTCTCCAGCTTGAAGTGGCCAATTACCTTTTTGATTCTATTCTTGGCGTTGACAATGCTGTATTACTTCGTACCGAATGCCAAAGTTGGTCTGCGCTTTGCCGTTATTGGGGCTTTCTTAGCGTCTATCTTTTGGATGTGGCTATCGCGCATTTTTGCCCTCTACACGGTGATCTTTTCACGAGGGGTAATCGGATACAAAACGATTGGGGCCTTCATTGCGATGATGGTATGGCTGGATTTCTCTGGTTATATCATCATGATGGGGGCGGCGTTGAATGCAGCCCTCCAGGAAGCTCATGATGGTGAATTGCATGAGAAGGAACACTTCTGGAAACTAATTCGGACGGAACATAAGAAAGCACGAAAGTCGATCGTCAAATGATAACTTAAAAGGGGCTGGGTGCTACAACCCAGCCCCTTTAGGGGAGAATATTATTGAGGGAGATTAAGCGGCTGCTTTATCCTTTTTACTATCATTGAAGATAACGGTTGAAACTGTATCAACATACTTAGCGGATAATGGCTCAGCGTAAATGTCTTCGTCCTTGCTGTTAAACATGTGCGTCTGCGCAATTTCTTGCATTGCTTGACGCACCACCGCTTCGGACAAGTCTTGTTTAGCGTAGGCAAGCTTGAGTAAGTGCTTCTTGCCGAGGGAACCCTTAAAAGTTAAGTTTAAAGTCTTCATATATTAGTAAACTTCCTTTCTATTAAGCAAAAGTTACTTGGTCATTATTGATGATGTTGGCACCAGAGAATTGTTCACCTGACAATGCTTCGATGGCGTGACCTAACGTCGTGATTTGTTCTTCCTCCACGTCAGCAATCACGTTATTAAAGGTGCGCTTGATTCCTTTAGGATGCGCTTCGCTGACCATTGTGAGTTGAATCTTACCTGACTTAAATTGACGAACCATGTTCATGTGGGAAACTCCTTTGAATAAGTGATATTTGATAAGTAGTGGCCACTGCTTACACCTATAACAACGAATGAAAAATGGATTTGTAAAGGGTGAATTTTAAAAAATGGCAAAAATTACCAAAATTGAGGCTCAAAAACGTCAGGGTCGCTATAATGTCTACTTGGATGGCAAGTATGCTTTTCCAGTGGCGGAAAGTGTCCTGATTAAGTTCCGGTTAATGAAGGGGATGGAACTGGATAAGCCAGCGATTGCCAAAATTACAACTGCTGACCAGATTGCTAAAGCCTACTCCCGGATGTTGGACTACTTGTCTCATCAGTTACGGACGGAGAGTGATGTAGTTAAAAAGCTGCGTGACCAAGAGACACCGGAAGAATTCATTGAGCCGGTATTGCAAAAGCTCCGCGCACAGCAGTTGGTCGATGACCACGAATACGCCGCTGCTTACGTGCGAACAGAAATGAATACCGATCTGAAAGGGCCGGGCGTGATCCGGCAGAAACTGCGGGCTAAGAAGGTTGTCGAAAATGACATTGACGACGCCTTAGCGCAATTTACTTTGGTAAAGCAACAGGAGAATGCCACTAAGTTAGCGCAAAAATTGTTTCGGCGTTATCGGTCACAGCCACTGCGCCGCCAAATTGAGAAAGTCCGGCAGGGGTTAATGACGAAAGGATACGCTTCGACAATCTATGATCAGATTAAAGGCCAAGTGACCCCGCAGGATGATCCAGAACGTCAAGACGAGTTACTGAATCGGGAGGCCGCTAAGATGTGGCGTCGCTACTCCCGGCGGGCGACTGGCTATGAATTGACGATGAAGTTTAAGCAGGGGATGTACCGCAAAGGCTTCGATATGGATGCCGTTCAGTCATGGCTTGACCACCATGAAGAAGCTGAATAAGCTTTTCAGAGGCGGTAAATACTGGTAAAATGTGTAGGATAAGTCTACATATGAAAAAGAGAAAAATCATGAAAAATATCAAAGTTGATGAACAAAAATTAAATCATCAGTATGGTTATCGCACCATTAAACGGATATTTGACTTTGTTGCAGCACTTCTGGCTGTGGTGATTTTAAGTCCAACTTTCTTAATTATTGCGATTGCCATTAAAATTAATGATCCGCATGGCCCCGTGTTCTATACTCAGGAGCGGGTTGGTAAGGACGGGCGTCGTTTTCGAATGTTTAAGTTTCGTTCGATGGTTACCAATGCCGATGAACTCCTCGAAAAGCTTAAGGAGCAAAATGAAATTAAGGGTGCAATGTTTAAAATGAAAAACGATCCGCGGATTACATCGGTTGGTCGTTTTATCCGTAAATATAGTTTAGATGAATTACCACAATTGCTGAATGTGGTTGGTGGTTCGATGTCCATCGTTGGTCCTCGACCACCACTGCCATATGAGGTAGATCAGTATACTGATTATGATAAACAACGGTTGATGGTCAAACCCGGTGCTACAGGTATGTGGCAAGTGGGAGGACGAAATGCCCTTAACTTTGATCAAATGGTTGAACTTGACTTAACGTATATCAATGAACGTAGTATTTGGCTGGATTTGAAGATCATGTTTGAAACTGTCAAAGTAATGATTAAGCCGAATGCAGCTTATTAATATTGAGAGGAATTATTGTGAAAGTAAAAGTATTAGTTGCAGCTCATAAGAATTACAAAATGCCAACTGATCCACTATATTTACCGGTTTTTGTTGGTAAGGAGATTCACCCAGACGTTAATCATACCTTTCAGGGTGACAACACTGGTGATAATATTTCTTCCAAGAATCCGACTTACAATGAATTGACCGCAATTTATTGGGGATGGAAGAATTTAGATGTGGACGCAATGGGATTAGTGCATTATCGTCGTTACCTAAGCCTAAACCATCGTAAATCGTTAGACTCAGTTTTAACAGAAAAGCAGGTTCAACAATTACTGTCCAATAATGACATCATTTTGCCGCCAAAGCGTCGTTACTATATCGAAACAAATGAGTCTCACTATCTTCATGCTCACCATCATGAGCCATTTAATGTTATGCGGCAAGTGATTGCAGAAAAGTATCCTGAGTATGTATCATCATTTAACAAGGTGATGAAAAGGACTTGGGCGCACATGTTTAACATGTTTATTATGAAGAAACAGCCATTGGACGAGTATTGTACTTGGATGTTTGATGTCTTATCAGAAGTTGAAAAGAGAATTGATATCAGCACTTATTCTACCTATGAAAAGCGTGTATACGGATTCCTTAGTGAATTGCTGTTGGACGTGTGGTTGGATCAACATTCTCAATACCAGACTGTTGAGGTCAAATACGTATTTATGGAACATACAAATTGGTTTAAGAAGGGCGGCAAATTTGTCCTTCGTAAGTTTACAGGACATGCCTAAATAAAGAGGAGAATACTGTGAGTTTGTTATCCATCGTGGTTCCTTGTTATAACGAAGAGGAATCTATTCCATTATTCTTTGATGCTGTTGAGAAAGTTGTCCATCAAATGGAACCAACGATTGAATATTGGTTTATTAATGATGGGTCTCGTGATCGGTCGTTATCAGAGATGAGAAAAATACATTCTCAAAATTCAGACAGGGTGCACTATGTTTCCTTCTCTCGTAATTTTGGTAAAGAAGCAGCCTTGTATGCTGGTTTGCGTTCTGCCAATGGTGATTACGTGGTTGTGATGGATGCGGACTTGCAGGATCCACCAGAGTATTTACCAGAAATGTATAAATTAATAATTTCTGGTGAATATGATTGTGTTGGTACGCGACGGACCGATCGTAAAGGTGAAGCTAAGTTAAAGTCTTTCCTGAGTGATAAGTTTTATGATGTTATCAACAAAATTTCTGACGTTAAAATTGTTAATGGTGCTCGCGATTACCGAATGATGACACGACAAATGGTAAACGCTGTTTTGTCTTTAACTGAATATAACCGCTTTTCGAAAGGTATTTTTAACTGGGTTGGCTTTAAAACTAAGTATATCCCTTATAAAAATGTGGAACGAGTTGCAGGAACAACCGATTGGTCAACATGGAAATTGTTTAAGTATGCTTTCAACGGAATTATAGATTTTTCGGAGGCTCCACTCTCAATTGCTACTTGGTTTGGTGGTTTCTCAGCTTTTGTGTCAATTATTGGATTGATTGTTGTGATTATCCGTCATTTTGTTGAACCAGGAAGCAGTGCATTCGGATGGGCTTCTTTGGTCTGCATCATGTTGTTACTTGGTGGAATCCAATTAATGTGTTTGGGGATCGTTGGTCGTTATGTGGGAAAAATATACATGCAATCCAAACATAGACCGGTGTATATTGTGAAAGAAAAAAAGTAAAGGAGCCGTAGGAAGTGCTAGGACAAGTTAAAAAAATTGAAAATTGGCCTCTTGATGGTTCGAGAATTTATGAAGTTGCGTTTTCAATATACTTCATTATTACTTTTTTTCTGACTTCTACGTATACAGACTATATCCCCAGTCATTCTTTACATGAACTATCCTTCATTCCGTTGGTAATGGTGCTATTTAAGATCATTATCTTGGATTTTAATGAACATAAACGCTGGTGTATTAATATACTACTTTTAGCGTTATTAGTGATTTGCTGGCGTAAATCAGGGGAGTTTATCCTTTTCCCAATGGGTATATTTGTTTTAGGTGCGCATGGTGTGAGTATGAGAAGAATTATTTATTTATATTTCGTACTTGGTACAGTCATGTTATCCTTTGCTTTCTTTACTTCATTATTGGGATTAACTAAGAACTTAATTTTTTATCGCGGCGGATCTCACTCCATAAGACAGTCATTCGGAATTATCTATCCAACTGACTTTGCTGCTCACGTTCTATTTTTAGTTTTAGCATATTGTTACCTTCACTTTGGCCGAATTGGCTGGGTGGATAACATTGCGTTTTTGGCCTTAGCGGTTGGTGTAGAAAGGTTCTGTGATGTGCGATTAGGTGCTGGAGCAATCATTTTAACTGTTCCAATAATATGGATTGGTCAACTGGCTAGACAGCATCATCTATGGGCACGTACTATTGCTATCTTTTATTGGATATTGCCTATCATCGCTGGTTATATTACTGTTTTAACAGCTTATCTCTATCATCCAAATAATGCTTCAATGGAGAAATTAAACAGCCTTTTGTCTGGTCGCTTATACTTTGGTCACCTTGCATTTATTAAGTATCATCTAACCTTATTTGGCCAAAAGGTTGTTGAAAACGGGTTTGGTGGTAATGCAGGTCATCATTTGGCCAATAGTAATGATAGTAGCAGTTATTTTTACATTGACTCGTCCTTTTTAAGAATTATCATTTTGTACGGTATTATTATGTTTATATTGATTTTACTAGCGTTGTCTGCCATATCTTGGCTGTCTATTAGGCAGGAAGACTTTGCGTTAGCTAGTATTCTAGTTATTGTAACAATTAGTGCTGTAGTCGAGCAACGGTTGATTGACATTACGTATAATCCGTTTTTACTAGCATTATTTGCCCAGTGTTATTATCAAATTAAAAATAAGATTGGAGAAACATCATGAAGCATTATACATTTGGTACCTATGTTAAGAAGTACAGTAAGGAAATTATAATCGTAGTTGTTTGTGCGTTAGTTGGAGGAGCGCTAATGGGTTACTCAGCCAAAAAACGTAAAGTAACGACTTATACTGCTAATCGCGATGTAGTTATTTCTCACAATATCGAAAGATACCAAGCCAATAATGAAAATGGCACAAACTCTGTGGTAAATAATGACATCAACATGATGCCAACTTATAAAGATATTGTGGAGAATGACATTATTGCAAAGCAGGCGCGTAAGAACTTGCCGAAGAAGTTACGTGCGAAGTACTCAACTAGCGATATCCAAGACGTAGTCAGTGCTAAGGTTAGTCAACAATCGTTAGTGATGGATGTTAAGGTTGAGACAAAGTCTCCTAAAGATTCGGTTCAAATTGTTAACGCGGTTTCTCAGTCATTCAAACAACAATTGCCAAAATTACAACCGGGATCCGGTCAGGTTACTTTACTTGCAAGGGCCAATAAAAATAACGTTAATAGTACGACTAAGCCAAGTGCAAAGAAATATGCGATTGTTGGTTTAGCATTAGGTGGACTATTGGGATTGATCATTAGCCTTGTTATAGCTACTGTTAGAACTTTTGGGAAATAGGGGTACCTCAAATGAGTAAAGTGATCTTTACAGTTGATGAACATAACGAAAACAATAATGCTGGTCCAAAGGCTAAGGTTGATTTTGACTACTTTATGAGTAAAGAAGGGTATCAAATTGTCCATCAACATTTTGACGTTCATTCTAAATTTAAAAAGTTCCTTTATGGGTCCTTTATCATTCCTAATTTGTTTCACCATGATTACTATGATGAAATGATATTTCAATACCCGACATATTCCTCTTATATAATGAAACGAATGATTCCAAAAATGCGTGAACATAGTAAGAAACTCTATTTTTTAATTCATGATGTGGAATCACTCAGGTTATCTGTTGGAAATGATGAATACTTAGCATCAGAAAGGGAACTTTTCAACTTGGCCGATGGTTTAATTGTTCATAATTCTCAGATGCGTCACTGGCTATCTGTCCACGGTATCTCAGTACCAATGGTAGATTTAGATATATTTGATTACCAAAATCCACAACCTGTTCAATCAGACGGAGAATATCAATACAGCATCTGTTTTGCTGGTAATTTAGCTAAGTCGGATTTTCTTAATAAGTTATCCTTAAATAAGGCTAAGTTAGATATTTATGGCCCACATCCTAGCAGTCAATATCAGCATGGTGTGGTTTATAAGGGGATCTATTCACCGAATGAACTACCTAAACATTTATCGGAAAATTTTGGATTAGTATGGGATGGATCATCGGTGGATACGTGTGATGGTAAATATGGTAATTATTTACGTTACAATGCTCCTCATAAAACTTCTCTTTATTTGAGTACTGGCATTCCAGTAATTATCTGGAAGAAAGCGGCTTTGGCTGACTTTATCGTTGAACACTGTGTTGGAATGACTGTAGACAGTCTTGAAGAATTAGATGATGTGTTAACTAATATAACTGCTGATGATTACAAGAAAATGAAGCTTAATGCAATTAAGTTAGCAAGACAGATTCGCAGTGGTTACTATTCGACACAAGCAGTTAAAGCAATTGAACAATACTAAAAAAGCATTTCCAAAACTGGAAATGCTTTTTTACTTAATTACGGTTAATTTGAGCGTTACTTGGTAGAGGCCCTGACCAATCTGCATAGTTTACTTGAGAACTACCAGCGATTGTCTGGCGATCCATTCCATCACTATCAACGTGGTGAGTAACACCATTACTATCAGTCCATGTAGCAGTATCACCTAAGCCTAATTGACGTTGTTTACTTGTGGTACTACTAGATGAAGAACTGACGCTACTTGAATTTTCAGTTGTTACAGCTGAACTGTTGGAAGCAGAACTACTACTTTTTGTTGCTGCTTGTTTCTTTTTGGTAGTTGTTTTCTTTTTGACAACTTTACTTGTCTTATCTTTAGAAGATGAAGAGCTAGTATTATGATTAGTGTTATTACCACAACCAGCTAATCCTAAAGCTAAGACGGATAATAAAATTCCGGAAACAGTCAGTTGTTTAAACTTTTTCATGTAACTTCTCTCCTATAAATTGAAAGTTAAATTAATCTGGATATTAATAGTAGACTAGCATTATAATTATATCATTGATAAACTTAATAAGTCTATGACAATTAATCTAAACATATCCGCATTGTACAATGTTGATAAAAGAACGTCAAACTATTAAAATAGTCGAAAATTAATATTATATCAAAGGTGAACAGATAATGAGTGATTATGATTATTTAGTTGTTGGAGCCGGTTTGTTCGGTGCAACTTTTGCTTATGAGGCCGCCAAGCGTGGCAAGCATGTTATGGTGATTGAAAAGCGTGACCATATTGCAGGCAACGTTTATACAGAAGAAGTGGATGGCATTCAAGTCCACAAATATGGTGCCCATATTTTTCATACTTCTAACAAACATATTTGGCAATATGTAAACCAATTTGCTGAGTTTAATCGCTATACTAATAGTCCAATCGCTAACTATAAAGGCCAAATCTACAACTTGCCTTTCAATATGAATACTTTTAATGAAATGTGGGGTACTCACACGCCGGAAGAAGCGCGAGCCAAGATTGACGAACAACGTCGAGAAATGGCTGGAAAACAACCTCAAAATCTCGAAGAACAGGCTATTTCTCTCATTGGGCGTGATATCTATGAAAAACTCATTAAGGGCTACACTGAGAAGCAATGGGGGCAAAAGGCAACCGCATTGCCTGCTTTCATCATTCGCCGTCTGCCAGTTCGATTAACTTATAATAACAACTATTTTAACGATGACTATCAGGGCATTCCAATTGGTGGTTACACCCAGATCGTTGAGAAAATGTTAGCCAGTGATTTGATTGACGTTGAAACTGGCGTTGACTTCTTTGATCATAAACAGGACTATCTTTCAAAATATCCTAGGATTTTATTTACTGGAACGATTGACCAGTTCTTCGGTTATCAGTTGGGTGAACTACAATATCGCAGCCTTCGCTTTGATACTAAAGAACTAAATACTGGTAATTACCAAGGTAACGCGGTTGTTAACTACACCGATGCAGAAACACCATATACGCGGATTATTGAACATAAACATTTTGAATTTGGTAAAGGTGATAAGGATAAGACAATTATCACTCGTGAATACCCGGCTGATTGGCACCGTGGAGATGAACCGTATTACCCAGTAAACAATCAGCGCAATAATACTTTGTATACTAAATATCAAGAGCTAGCCAAGAAACAACCACAAGTTATATTTGGTGGTCGTTTAGGTCAATACCGCTACTACAACATGGATCAAGTTATTGCAGCGGCATTAAAGACTGTTGATAAGGAGTTTGACAATTAGTAATGAAGGTAATTAAAAATTATCTCTATAATGCCGGCTATCAGATTCTAAACATGTTGTTACCGTTAATTACGGTTCCATATATTGCTCGTGTGTTAGGAGCACATAATGTTGGTATTAATGAATATACTAATAGCTGGGTTACATTCTTTTACTTGATGGGACAAATGGGGATCACCCTCTATGGAAATCGAGAAATTGCCTATCATCGAGATGACATTTTTCAACGATCAAAAACCTTTTGGGAAATTGAGTCGTTACAAGTATTAACAATTAGTCTGTCCCTTATTGCTTATTTAACGGCTGTTCTTCTGTTTAGTACTACTTTTAAGTATTACTTCTTAATGCAAGGCTTGTGGATTATCGCTACGGGAGTCGATGTTTCTTGGTATTTCATGGGACTGGAAAACTTTAAGGTAACAGTAGTCCGGAATGCTCTTGTTAAGCTAGCTTCAGTTGTTTTAATTTTTACCTTTGTTAAATCCACTGCGGATTTGAGTATCTATATTTTGATCTTGGGAGGATCACAATTAATTGGTAATTTGACTCTTTGGCCATACCTTAGGGGAAATATAACCTGGGTACCTATTCATCAGTGGCGACCATTTAAGCACTTTTACCCATCGCTCCTGTTGTTTATTCCAACGATTACAACGCAGGTATACCTAGTATTAAATCGGATTATGCTGGGACATATGGCCACCCAAGCTGATTTAGGTAACTTTGGTCAGTCAGATAAGATTGTTAAGTTCGTGCTAGCGATTGTTACTGCAACTGGGACAGTCATGTTACCGCACGTTGCTAATCAATTTGCTAAAGGAGACGTTAAGGGGGTACGAAATAGTCTCTATGCCTCGTTTGACTTTGTGTCGTCAATTTCTATTCCGATGATGTTTGGTTTAATGGCCATCTCTCACCAATTTGCTCCTTGGTTTCTAGGATCAGGATTTCAGATGTCTGGTGATATCATGTTTATTGAATCTCCAGTAATCGTCTTCATTGCTTGGAGTAATGTTACCGGGACTCAGTATTTGATGCCTGTTAATCGTGTTAAAGAGTTTACGACTTCCGTTACTATTGGTGCGGTTAGCAATATTGTTTTTAATATTTTCTTGATTTCGGCTTGGGGTGCCAACGGTGCTGCTCTTGCCACAGTCGGTTCTGAGTTTCTAGTTACTGCTGCTCAGATGGTAATGATTCGTAAAACTATTAGTCGACGCAAAATGTTTCGTGAAACCTGGAAATATCTAGTCGCAGGTATGATTATGTTCTTAGTCGTGTACAGAATTAATGAAACTATCCAGATGACTATTTCAAATTTAATCCTAGAGGTCGCCGTCGGCGTATTTATGTACTTGACAATGCTCTTTGTTTTGCGTGCTAGTATTCTAGCCAAGGCAAAGCAAATGTTAAATAAGAATAAGTCTTAATGAGCTGTATTACAGTTGTGTGACGTTGCTTTTACATTTTGATAATAAACGTATGAATCCAGTTGAGGGAACAGTATGGTTCTCTTATACTGGATTTTGTATTCAATTAGATTAATATTTAATAGAAATTTAAATCTAACACTCGTCCCAAATTTTTAGGAGGAATCAAATCGTTTTGAGTAGTCAGAGTAAAAGATTCAAATTGTATAAGTCAGGGAAACAATGGGTAACTGCCGTGATTGCTTCAATTGCAATCTTTACAGGTATCCAAATGACCTCAGCACATGCTGATACTACTGATAACAACTCAATTAACACAACACAGCTGGTAGATAACAACAATAATGAGAAGACGGTTAATAACCAAAAACAATTTGTATCAAGCCAAAACCAGCTCACCAATGTAGATACTGAAAATGATCAGCATTTAGTTGATACGAGTAACTTCGTTAATGGGATTAATAATGTAAACAATAGTACGTATTACTATGACTCATCTAACCATAAATTATTTAATGATGGTTGGAAACAAGATAACAGTAACTGGTATTATTTTAACCAGGATGGTAAGGCTCAGACCGGTTGGTTTAAATCACAGGCGGGATTGTGGTATTACTTTAATCAAGATGGAGCTGCTCAAAAAGGATGGTATCAGTCACCGTCATCAAACTTCTGGTACTATTTTGATAATGATAATGCGTGGGCATTAACAGGTTGGCAAAGTATAAACAACCAATGGTACCATTTTGATGAATCAAACGCTTGGGCAAATACCGGTTGGTTTAAGTCACAGGTGGGATTGTGGTACCTTTTTGATTCGCATGGGGCAGCGCAGACCGGTTGGTACCAATCACCAACGTCTGATTTTTGGTACTATTTTGACCCAATTAATGCTTGGGCAGATACTGGATGGCAAAATATTAATAACCATTGGTATCACTTTGACCCAACTAATGCGTGGGCAAATACAGGATGGTACCACTCAGAGGCAGGGCGTTGGTATTACTTCGACTCAACTAATGCTGATGCTCTAACTGGTTGGTACCAGTCACCTAACTCTGGACTTTGGTATCACTTTGACGAATTAAATGCTTGGGCGGATACTGGTTGGTACCAATCACCAACGTCTGGTTTTTGGTACTATTTTGATTCTACGAATGCTTGGGCGGATACTAGATGGCAACGTATCAATGGTCGTTGGTACTATTTTGATCCTACGAATGCTTGGATGTTAACGGGTACACAAACCATTAATGGTAAGGCTTACACATTTAATGAAAATGGTGCCTGGGCAGATGAATGGGCATGGCCATTCCCACAAGATGGGGAAGGATCCTTTAGTGGAGCACAATTATTTGGTGTTCATCCTGGTGGTGAATTTCGAATGAATGGATTCCATGATGGACTAGACTTTGGTTCATATGACCATCCTGGCTCAGAAGTTCGCGCAATTCATGGTGGCACAGTTAAGATTGTTGGTTACACTGCTGGATTAGATTGGTATTGCGTTGTGGATACTGGTGAATATTTGGTTGTTTATCAGGAAGCCTTTGCTAACCGCAGCAACATTTATGTTCAAGAAGGACAACATATTAATACTGGTGACGTCATTGGTGTTCGTAACACATCTCACGTTCACATTGGTATTACTCGTCAACATAACTTCAATATTGCTTTAGCAAACTCGTTCAACAACAATGGGACTTGGCTTGATCCACTGCAAATTATTAAAAACGGTATGAATTAATAAAAGGGGTTCGTGGAACTACATTCACGTACCCTTTTTAAATGAGGAAAATACATGAAAAAAAGACGATTTTATTATATAGATATTTTAAATTGTATGGCAATTTTTTTTGTCTTACTTATGCATGCCGCCCAATTAGCTCATTTTGGTGATAAAACTAACTCATATTTTTTAGCAACCAATTTGGTAC
>SKER01000435.1_pt1 | contig 49215 bp, 35 predicted proteins | sample 4826961 | NCBI WGS metagenome assembly SKER01 (sample SAMN11008804, study PRJNA524170) | human gut metagenome | biome: Human fecal sample; material: Feces; isolation source: fecal sample from pouch patient p47 | host: Homo sapiens | place: Israel: Tel-Aviv | collected 2016-11-16 | reverse complement strand
CGGGTTGCCGCCGTAGCGCTGGGTCAGCCGCACCAGCTGGGTGCGGCCATGCTGGGCCGCGTAAAAGCTCTCGGTGCTGGGGGTGGCGCTTGCCAGCAGAAGCAATGCACCGTTTTCCGCCGCGCGCTGCCGGGCCACCTCGTGGGCAGAGTAGCGGGGCGCGGATTCCGAGCGGTAGGTGTGCTCCTGCTCCTCATCGATGATGATGAGCCCGATGTTTTCCAGCGGCGAAAAGATGGCACTGCGGGTACCCACCACGATGTCTGCGCCGCCGTCCTGGATCATCTGCCACTGCAAAAGGCGTTCGGTGTGGTTGAGGGCAGAGTGCTGCACCGCCACCCGGCGGCCAAACTGACTCTTGAGCCGCAGGATCATCTGCGGGGTCAGGCTGATCTCCGGCACCAGCACCAGCGCGCGCCTGCCCTGCTCCAGACAGCGGGCAATGAGCTTTAAGAACACCAGCGTCTTGCCGCTGCCGGTCACGCCGTAGAGCAGCGCCGAGTGGGGTGCATCGTCTTCCAGCTTTGGCAGCAGAGCATCGTAAGCCGCCTGCTGCTCCTGCGTGAGGGTGATCGGCTCGTTTTTCAGCGGAATGGACGAATACAGGTCGATGGATTTATTCACCTTGCTGCATTCCAGCACGCCTTTGGCGCACAGGTTATCCAGCACGGCACGGCTGATGCCCTTGTCTTCCAGTTCGTTCAGGGTGCGGGGCCCGCCGCCCAGCAGCGCCACTGCCGCCAATTGCTTGGCTGTCGGCTTCGGCTTTGGCGGCAGCCCGCCCACAAGGCGGTAGGAGTTCTCGGTGTGGCGGGTGAGCTGCTTTTGCAGCACCGGCGTTACACCGTCCGCCGCCACGGCAGGCTTGTACTGTGCACCATAGGGAATGACCGCCTTGACCGCTTCGTAATAGGTGCAGAAGGTGCGTTCCTTCAGAAAATGCACCAGACGCAGCAACTCCGGGGTCAGGCAGGCGGATGCCGGGGCCACGTCGAAAAGATATTTCAGCTTTGCACTTTCCGGTTCGGCATCGCAGGCCAGCACCACGCCCATGCGGGCGCGGCTGCCGCGGCCAAAGGGCACCAGCACCATGCTGCCAAGTTTTACCGCATTCTGCTGATCCGGCATGACGGCATAGGTATAAAGCTTATCAAAGTGGAAGGTCGCATTGCTGACGGCAACGCCTACCGTTTTGGGCATTCGTCCAGCTCCTTCAAAATGTTATTCTGCGGCACCAATGCGCTGGCAGATGGCCTGATACAGTGCATCGGCGCAGGTATCGACCTGGTCGTTGACCAGCTTCAGGGTGAATTTATCCTGCTGGGCCAGCTCCTGCCGGGCGGTGGCAAGACGTTCCTGAATGCTGTCCTCGGTCTCGGTGCCGCGGCCCCGCAGACGGCGCTCCAGCTCCTCCACCGACGGCGGCAGCAGGAACACGGTGGTCGCGCCCGGGAACATGCGGCGGATGTTCGCTGCGCCGTGCACATCGATGACCAGAACGACCACCTTCCGGGCTGCCAGACGCTTGTCCACTTCCTCGCGCAGGGTACCGTAGTAGTTGCCGTTGTAGAAGTTGTGCTCCACCACCTGATCGTTCTCGATCAGCTGCTGGAACTGCTCCCGGGTGCGGTAATAATAATCCACGCCCTCCTGCTCACCGGGACGCGGTGCGCGGGTGGTGGCGGAAACAGTCTTTTCGATCTCCGGGTGTGCTTCGCGCAGTGCCTTCACCACGCTGTCCTTGCCGGTACCGGCCGCGCCGGAGACCACAAACAAATATTTATCGTTCGCCATGGGTCTGTTCCTCCTCTGCTGGTGTTTTGCCCTCCTGCCCTGCCGCACGGTTGGCCACCGTTTCCGGCTGAAGCGCCGAGAGCACCACATGATCGGAGTCCATGATAAGCACTGCACGGGTGCTGCGGCCATAGGATGCATCGATCAGCATTCCGCGCTCCCGCGCTTCCTTTACAAGGCGCTTGACCGGGGCGGAATCCGGGCTGACCACTGCCACCACACGGCCTGCACTGACCATATTGCCAAACCCGATGTTGATGAGCTTCATAAACCCCTCCGAATTTTCTGTATCACTCCAGATTCTGGATCTGTTCGCGGATCTTTTCGATCTCCGCCTTCATATCCACCACGATGCGGGTGATATCCAGATCCTGACACTTGGAGCCGATGGTATTGGTCTCGCGGTTCAGCTCCTGCGTCAAAAAGTCCAACTTGCGGCCCACCGGCTCGTCCAGCTTGAGGATATCGCGGTACTGCGCAATGTGGCTGCGCAGGCGCACCGTCTCTTCATCCACAGCGGTCTTATCGCCAAAAATAGCGGCCTCGGTCAGCACGCGGGCATCGTCGATATCGCGGTCCTCCAGAATGACCTTGAGCTTCTCGTACAGGCGGTTGGTGTAGGCTTCCACGCGGCCTGCGCTCAAAGTCTCCACCCTGCCCACGCACTCCTCGAGGAAGTTCAGACGGTTTTCCACGTCTGCCTTCATCTTGGCACCCTCGGCGGCGCGCATCTCCACAAAGCGGTCCAGCGCCTGTGCGGTAACGGCAGAAACATCTTCCCACAGCTGTTCCTCGTCCACATCCGCATGGCGGGTGGTGAGCACATCCGGGAAGCGGGTCAGCACGCCCGCAGAGATATCGTTCTTGACACCCAGCTGTTCCGAAATATCCCGCATGGCCTGCTGGTAGCTGCGTGCCAGCTCCATGTTGACGGCCACCACCGTATCGGCAGCGTCCACATTCTGCACGGTCATGCTCAGCTCCACCTTGCCGCGGGAAATGCGCTCGTTGAGCTGCTTTTTCAAGCGGCTGTCCAGATAGCTGCAGGTGCGCGGGATGCGCGAAGAATACTCAAAGTAGCGGGAATTCACGCTGCGCAGCTCCACCGTGATCTCACGGCCATTGCGCACAGCAGTCCCCCGGCCAAAGCCGGTCATGCTTAAGATCATAACGCTCTCCTGTTCTTACATTTTCAGTGTTTCAGCTTACAAGTTTCGGTATACGTATCCGCCTTTGGGTACACAAACCCATGTTACGATACATATAGTTTCATTTTACTATTCTTCGGCCCAAAATTCAAGGTGCACTGTTGCGTGCCGCCGCCAAAACCGGCCGCAATACACGGTGCAAAGCAAAAAAGCTCTGATACAAAATCTTCCGATCCTGTATCAGAGCCTGTTTCAGTTGGTTTTATATACGCAGGTCACGCTGTTCTGCAGCAGATTTGCGTTCAGCAGTGCGCGCTCCACCCAGTGGATATTGTCCGCAATGGTATCGCGGGAGACACCGTATTCTGCCGCAATGTTCTCCATGCTGCGGTACTCGCGGCGGTAGAGCAAAGTCAGCACCAGCTTATCCTGCATTGTGATCTTGGTAAAATGCGGCCTGCGCCGGTGCTCCTTGCAATAAGCCGCATTCAGTGCTTCCAGCATCTGGGCAAATTGCTTCCGGGTGATGCCGAAGGTAAATTCATAATCCTGCTCTGTAAATTCCGCAAGGCGCTGTACCGTGATGCTTCTCATGCAGATCACCTCTTCTTTTTCCGGGGATGCCCGGGTGTCGGCTGCATCCATTTTGATTCATTATAAAATGGATGGATTTTCATGTCAATGAGCCGCCGCCCATTTTTGGGGCCAGATCCGGTGCAAAACACAAAAGGAGCCTCCCGCCGCAAAAGCGGGAAGCTCCTGAATCCGTTATGAAAGATCAGACGGGATGAGACTGATTGGTGTAGTCCACATGGTCGCCGTCCACGCCCTGCTTCTTGGCATTGCGCTTTTCAAAGAACTTGGGTGCCACCTGCGGGAACATTGCGTAGGTCAGCACATCCTCTTCCTGCGTTGCCCACTTGGCAGCCTCTGCCTTCAGCTTGTCCATCTCAGGAGCCAGAGTATCAGCAAAGCGGCAGGTAATGGGCTGCTCGTCGCCCAGGATCTTCTTGGTGAACTCGGGCTTGATGGGAGCGGGAGTCTTGCCGTAATCACCGTGGACCAGACCCTTGAACTCCTTGGTGACCATCTTGTAGCGCTCGCCTAGGATCACGTTGAACACAGCCTGCGTACCAACGATCTGGCTGGTGGGGGTGACCAGCGGCGGATAGCCTGCATCCTCGCGGACGCGGGGGATTTCTGCCAGCACTTCGTCCAGCTTATCTTCCTTGCCGGCATCCTTCAGCTGTTTGAGCATGTTGGAGAACATGCCGCCCGGCACCTGATACAGCAGGGTGTTTGCATCCACGCCGAGGCTCTTCGGGCTGATCTGACCGTTGGCAATGTACTTCTCGCGCAGCTTTGCAAAGTATGCGCGCACAACGTTCAGCTGCTTCAGATCCAGACCGGTGTCGTAATCGGTGCCCTGCAGGGCAGCGACCAGACTCTCGGTGGGCATGTGGCTGGTGCCCAGGCTCAGGGGGCTCATGGCGGTATCGATGATGTCGGCACCTGCCTCGATGCCCTTCAGGATGGACATGGAAGCCAGACCTGCGGTGTAGTGGCTGTGGATGTCAACAGGGATGCTGACGGTCTCCTTCAGCTTCTTCACCAGATCGTAGCAGGTATAGGGGGTCAGCAGACCGGCCATATCCTTGATGCAGATGGAGTTTGCGCCCATCTCCTCCAGGGTCTTGGCGTAGGCTGCAAAGTACTCGTTGTTGTGCACGGGGCTGAGGGTGTAGCTGATGCAGCCCTGCACATGAGCGCCTTCCTTGTTGGCTGCCTTGATGGCGGTCTGCAGGTTGCGCGGATCGTTCAGTGCATCGAAAATACGGATCACGTCGATGCCGTTTGCAACAGACTTCTGCACAAAGTACTCAACGGCATCGTCTGCGTAGGGGCGGTAGCCCAGCATGTTCTGGCCGCGGAACAGCATCTGCAGCTTCTGGTGGGGCAGCTCCTTGCGCAGGATGCGCAGGCGCTCCCACGGGTCTTCGTCCAGAAAGCGGATGCAGCTGTCGAACGTAGCGCCGCCCCAGCACTCCACGGAGAAGTAGTTGATCTTATCCATTTCCGGCAGGATGGGACGCATCTCATCCATGGTCATGCGGGTGGCCAGCAGAGACTGGTGGGCATCGCGCAGGACGACCTCAGTAACCTTGATCGGCTTTTTGGCCATGATTGTCACCTCTCCCTTAGTTCATGGAAACCAGAACGTCACCGGAGTTGACGGTGTCGCCCTTGTTGACGTTGATGGAAGCCACAGTGCCATCCTGCGGAGCAACGATCTCGTTCTCCATCTTCATGGCCTCCAGGATCACCAGCACGTCGCCAGCCTTCACGGATGCACCGGCCTTGACCTTGACATCCAGAATGTTGCCGGGCATGGGAGCCTTGACGGCAACGGCACCAGCAGCGCCTGCAGCAGCCTTGGGAGCAGCAGCGGGAGCCGGAGCAGCCTTAGGAGCAGCGGGTGCGGCAGGAGCTGCAGCAGCAACCGGAGCAGCACCAGCGGCAGTCTCCTCCACGGAGACGCTGTAAGCAACGCCATTGACGGTAATATTGTAGTACTTCATGGAAGGATCCTCCAAATCAAAATCGTATCAAAAAGATTTATACAGACGATTACAGAGCCATGTTGCCGTGCTTCTTGGGCAGGCGGGCAGCACGCTTGGTGCTCAGCAGTTCCAGTGCGGCAACAACGCTTGCACGCACATTGGCTGCATCGCAGGTCAGGTCAGCAGCGCCGCAGGCAACTGCATTTGCTGCGCTGCACACCTCGGCGGTGTAAGCAGCAGCCTTTGCGTTGGTGGCTGCAATGATGTTGTCGGAAGCATCGATCTCTTCCTTGTACAGGACGCTGACCGCTGCGCTGGGTTCCAGTGCGCTGACGGTGCAGCCAGCCACGGCAATGCGCAGATCGGCAGCAGCCAGAGCGGTGTAAACAGGGCCGACGGCCTTGCCAGCCAGCACAGCCACCTTTGCGGTGGTAGCGTCGGCATAGGTAGCAGCCAGACGGGCAGCCTCACGGATGCCGCCTGCAATGTCATCGGTCGCGCTGGGCACAAAGCCCTCGGTATCCACAATGGTGATCACCGGCACGCTGAAGGCATCGCACAGACGCACAAAGCGGGAAGCCTTGGCCACGCAGTTGTGGCACAGGGTCTTGCCGGTGGCCACAACGCCCACGGCGTTGCCGCCCACGGTGGCAAATGCGGTGTAAACAGACTTGCCAAAGCCTGCATACAGCTCCACAGCGCTGTCCTTATCGACCACGGCAGCAGCAGCCTTTGCAGGCTCTGCACCGGCAGCCAGAGCAGCAGTGGGCTGCTCGAACTCAAAGATCGCAGGGCCGGTCAGGTTGTTGGCCGGCAGCAGGCCCACGATGTGAGCAGCTTTCTCGGCAGCTTCCTCAGCAGTGGGTGCCACAATGGCAGCCACGCCAGCCTTTGCAGCGGCGGCTGCGGTGCCGGCATCGGCCACCTTGTCGCCCTTGGCAGCAGAGGTGAACGGAGCGGTGAAGAACAGCTCTGCGCCCTCAGCCATGATGCAGACATCTGCATTGGCAGCGCTCAGTGCGCTGGTGCCGCCGCAGACACCCAGAACAACAGCCACCTGCGGGATCACGCCGGAAACCTTTGCGATCTGCGCATTCAGCTTTGCGCTGGCGGTCAGCACGTCCAGACCCTCAGCCAGCTTTGCGCCGACGGAGTTGTAGAAGGTGACGACCGGGCAGCCAGTCTGAGCTGCCATCTCCAGAACCTTGATGTTCTTTTCAACATCCTTTACGGTAACAGCTTCGCCGTTCTGGTAAACAGCGTAAGCCTGCTGACCTGCCGCATAGCCGCAGGCAGCGCTCACTGCACCGTCAGCAAACAGTGCAGTGTATTCCCCGTCATCAAAAAACTTGGCGAGGATTTCTCCCTTATTGATCTTTGAAGCCATGGTAAGACCTCCTGGTTGTCTGTGTGAGCTTTCAAAATTAGTTTTATTATACTGAATTTTCCATAAAAATGCAAGAGATTCTATAAAAGTCCATGCGAATCAACATCTGTCGCGCAAAGTTCTACAATTTTTTAACGATTCATCGTTCCTCCGCTTTCTCGCCTTTTTGCGGGCATTTTGCGCCGCATACTCAGCTGCCAAAAATTCTCTTTCAATTTTGTGGATTCTGTCTGTCCCTGCTGCATTTTATTTTATAAGAAGTTATGTTACACTATATTTAATATGTAAATTTTTTTCGCAGAACAGCCCGCCGGGAAGCTTCGGGGCGGGTCATTTTGCAGAATATAAAAGGAAGGCCATGTCAAATTGAAAAATCTGCTCACTTCGCTCCGCGCCTCCAACGAAACCTACAACTCCATGAAGCACTCCGCCCGGGCTATCATCCGCCGCGCCGAGATCCCCCTGCTCGCGGTCATCGTCCTGTATAAGGCTGCAACGAACCTGCTGTTCGTCCCCCTGATGCAGCAGCTCTGGTCGCTCACACTGCGGTTCGCACCCATGCACTACCTGAGCAATAACAATGCTTCCGATATCTTTTCCTCCCCCGCGATCATCCTGTGCATCACGCTCATTGCCATCCTGACCGCGTTCTGGGCGCTGTATGAGTTTTCCGTCCTGCTGCATGGGCTGGATCTTGCCCGCAAGGGCGAAACGATCCGCCTGCCTGCCCTGCTGCGCACCTCTCTTGCAGATATCCGCCACGCATTTCTGCCGCAGAACTGGCTCGTTCTGGTCTACAGTGCCGTGCTGATCCCGTTCACCAATTTTTTCCTCGCCTATAACTATATCACGCAGCTTGCCGTGCCGGAATATATCATGGGTGTCATCCAGGCAAACAGCCGGTATTACCTGCTCTATCTGGCTGCCGGTGCCGCCCTGCTGTTCCTCTGTGTCAGCTGGGTGCTGGTGCTGCCGCTGTTCGTGCTGGAGCGCAAAAGCCTGTGGCAGTCGGTAAAGGAAAGCTTTTGCTGCATCCGCAGGCGCGTCTTCCGTGCTTTTCTTTTGCTGCTGCGCTGGAACCTCTCGGTCGTCCTGCGTTCCCTGCTGCTGACGGCAGCGGTTGCCGTGCCGCTGTACGGCATCATCATCGCGGTCGGGCTGCAGAGCACACAGGCCATGTTTGCACTGTCCCGCGCGGCGCTGGCCATTGAGATGCCTTTCTTCCAGTTCCTGATCGACTGCGCCATCACCATGGCGCAGTGCACGATCCTCGCCATGCTGTACTGCCGCCTGCGGGAGTCTCTCCCCTCTGAGCCGGAGCCGGTCCAGAGCGGAAAGCATCACCGTTCCACCGGCAGGCTGCTTCTGGGTGCATCGGTTGCGGGTGCTACTCTGCTCACCTTTGCGCTGGCATTCTGTTACCTTGCCCTGCCCAGAGACGACGAGCTGCTCTCCATGCTGGGCGGCGTTGCGCCGGTAGTCACCGCGCACCGCGGCTACTCCGCTGCCGCACCGGAAAACACCCTGCCCGCTTTCCAGCTGGCCATCGATCAGGGCTGCGAGTGGGCCGAGCTGGATGTGCAGATGACCAGGGACGGCGTGGTCATGGTGACCCACGATACCAGCCTGCGCCGCTGCACCGGCCGCAACGAGAACATCTACGACCTGACCTATAACGAGGTTCGCAAGCTGGATGCCGGGCGCTGGTTCGGCCAGAAGTACACTGGTGCCAAAGTTCCCACACTGGAAGAAGTGCTGGACCTGTGCAAAGGTAAGATCCAGCTGAACATTGAGATCAAGCCCAATGCCGCCACCCCGGAGCTGGAAGCGGAAACCATCCGCATCATCCGCGAAAAAGGCTTTGCGCAGGACTGCACCATCACCTCGCAGAGTTATGAAACCCTCTGCAAGGTCAAGGAGCTGGCACCGGAGATCCGGACCGGCTATATCCTTGCACTGGGCGTGGGCAGTTATTACGATCTGCCTGCCGCAGATTTCTTCAGCGTACAGTCCACCTTTATCACCTCCGGTATGGTGCAGCAGATCCATAAGCGCAGCAAGACGATCTCCGCATGGACCGTCAACCGCGAAGAGGATGCCAGCGAACTGCTGAGCATCGGCGTGGACGACTTGATCACCGATAAGCCGGATATGATCCAGCAGCTGCTGAGCGAGGATGCCGACCTTGACAACAGCCTCGTCCTCCTGCGCGACTTCATCCGTGACCTGTTCGCTCCGTCCGATGTCGATGAACCCACTCCTGAGGAAGAGACCATCGAAGAAGCCATCGAGGACCCGGACGAATTGCTGGATGCGTCGTAATCGCGGCAAACATCAAGTATTCTGTTAAACTACCCGTACACACATAAAAAGCCCCCTGCCAGTTCATCACCGGCAGGGGGCTTACAAGTTTACCTGATCCAATTTTATCAAGTAAGATGATTCCAATTCGGTAAGCTTGGATCTTTACGAAGCAATTTATTTAATAAATCGGTACTGTGAACAAATCACTTACATTCCTTCTTCATAGCAGAATAACCGATGAGAACGGTCCACACATAGGCACAGGTCTTGGGGATCATCAGCATACCGATCATGGGGACGGTATTGGCCCAAAGAACAACGGGAATGTAGAACCCGAAGCTCAGCACGATGGTCATCCACATCCAGCGGAAAGCCGCGTCGTTATGCTCCTTGGCGCTGCGGTAGAACAGCACGATGATCAGCAGGCCCATCAGTGCAAAAGGAATGTTACGGTAAATGCCCCAGGACAGCGGGGATTCGGCGCTCAGCCACTGGTTCTGTGGCATCATGCACAGGATAACACGCACGGCAGCCAGACCGTAGACGGCGGCAGTCAGGCCATTGTTGCCCTTGACCCGGTAGCGCTCACGCCAGACATAGTACAGTAGCACATAAAAGACAGTCATTGTCACAGAGGTGATCCACTTACCCAGACCCAGGGGGACGGTAAAGTTTTCAAAGCCCGTGGTGCATAGAGCCAGAGCACGGGGAATCAGATGGAACGAGTCGCCGGCACCCAGAACGACAGCCATCAGGCCGAACAGCTTGAACTGGTGGCTGCCCTTGCAGCCACGAATCATCAGGATACCGATGGTGATGACGGATACCAGATACACAGCATCAAAAACAGTTTCTACGATTGCTTGCATAGTTGATTGCTCCTTGTTGATAGATCAAATTGATTGTAACACTGCATTTTTTGCAGGGTCGGCTTAGTTTTTACGGTCATCAATGGCTTGCTTGGCAAAGTTGCATCCAAAGCGCAGGATGTTGAAGCTTGCATTCCTCCACACAAGACAGGCGAGAAGCAACAGGATATTGTGATGAACTTTCCTATGAGTGTCTCCCTTGAGTGAACAGTGTTCATTTTGGACATTATAAAATTCCCACAGCAGTGTGGGAAGAAAATGCAGTCAATATAAGGTTCTGCGCACGATTTCCAGCACAGCGGCGGGGTCGTAGTCCTGCCGCAGCAAGGCAGACAGCATCAGCGAAAATAGAACATCGGCAAATTTTTCAACGGTGAATTGCGCGTTAAAAGCGTCCGGACGGATTTTGGTATCCTGTTGCAGCACCGTACACAGACCATTTAAGATATGGTGCCAGATTTGCTGCATGTGCCGTTTGCCATCGGCCTTGTCCTCCTGCATAAAGCCGAGAGAGTGCAGTGTGAAGAATCCAGGATACTGCTCACAGCCGTAGGCCATGCGCTCGTACATCCATTTGACACAGGTCTGCACGTCCTGAAATACGGCCTCGTCCTGCGGGCGGTGGAAAATTTCGCACCAGACGCTCTCGACCGTGGCGCTGATAAGCTCAGCCTTGGAGTCATAATAGTTGTAGATCGAGCCGACCGAGACCCCGCATGCCGAGGCGACAGAACGGATACTGACCGCCGCCCAGCCCTTTTCCCGGATAAGCTCACGGCTGTTTTTTAAGATATCTTCCTTGGAGGTTACGATTGTATTCATGTGGTCACCCTCAATATGAACAATGTTCATTTTTATTATACTGCCCGTTCCAACTTTGTCAAGAGGATTTCATAAGAGGTTTATATTTTGCGGATTAAGACATTGAATGCAAACTTACAAAAATCATAAAAGGAGTATATGTATGATGCCACCTTACTGTCGATTCAGTATCATCTATTTTCGATAATGTCAGGGCATTTTCTTAATGTCAATAATGTCAAAAAGCCCCGGAAAGAAACGTAAACTCGTAACTTTCCGGGGCTTTCAAATTATTCTCAAATGTTAAACCGAACCAGTGATCCGGGTGGCTCCACAATGAAGTTTTCCGCGGCTTAGTGTCAAACTAATGTCACAACGCGATTTTTCTTTCAATTTTGATCATAGCAACGTTGAAAGTTCGCGTAATTCCATTATTCGAGCTCGGTAAGTTTGGATTCTTACTAAACAAATTTGTTTAGTAATGCTATTCTTGAATGTTCACTTTTTCATGAGATTGCTGTGCTAGATGTGGCTTGCTGATTTTTTAGTATCAGGATAGTATCACACAACCAGCGGGATCTCTGTGAATATTATAGCAGATATTTTTCCTAATATCAAATATTATTTACTATCATCCTCTGCCATTGAACTTCCGCCAATCCCAAAGAATTTATCGAAGAAGCTCTTCAACTTATCGATTACACCCTGCTTCTTCTGCGCACGGCCACCGCCGCCAAAGCGAGAAACAGGCGGCATCAGTTTGTCAATATCAGTACCAACAGTCTTGATTTCGCCATCACGGAACGCATTGGCCAGATACTTGCGTGTCTCCGGCTCCTTCAGCTTTTCCTCTTGGATAATCTTTGCAAGCTCTCTCTCCCGCTGTTCGGACACAAAGGTGTTCCACTCTGCCATCACATCATCCACATCGTTGACCCCTGCAATAAAGGTTTCAATCAGCTGCTTTTTACTACGCAGTTCCGGGCTGGCATCAATCGCCTTGCGAATCGTGATGAGCACTTCCTTATCATCGCAATGGGTGTCATGGTATTTTTTGACCAGCATCAGAATGTAGTCAATGTTAATTTCGACCTGCCGAATCAGCTCCACCTCGAACACCACATCATCCGTGATGTCCTCTTTGGTTTCATCGTGCTTCTTGTTACGCCATTCATCCCGCAAATCCTGATAGCGGCCCAAATAGTCCTGTAAATCCCGCTCCGAGATCAGTTCGTTGCCCTTGAAGTCATCAAAGGAGGACAGCAGGTTCCGCATCCTCAGCAGTGCGCCAAACAGCACGATAAAGTCCTTCTGGTTCTGCTCTCCGACGATCTGCGGCTCTGTCAGCGGGAACTTCTGCGTCAGGTCATCGATCATGTCTGTATAACCCTGATGGTATTTTCCCTGCTCGTCCGTATAACCGTGGTAGTAGTCCGCATATTTGCGCAACAGAACGATGCCGCCCGCATTTTTATCTCCAAACAGCGAAATTGCCGCATCCACCCGCTTTTGCAGATTGCGGAAGCAGACGATATTGCCAAAGGTCTTGATGCTGTTCAAGATACGGTTCGTCCGGCTGAACGCCTGAATCAGACCGTGCATCTTCAGGTTTTTGTCCACCCAAAGGGTGTTCAGGGTCGTGGCATCGAAGCCCGTCAGGAACATATTGACCACGATCAGCAGGTCAAGTTCCTTGTTCTTCATGCGGAGCGATACATCTTTATAGTAATTCTGGAACCGTTCGCCATCGGTCGAGTAGTTCGTGTGGAACATCTCGTTGTAGTCCTGAATGGCGGCATCCAGAAAATCCCGGCTGCTCTGGTCAAGGTTGGAGGTATCTTCCGGGTTTTCCTCGTCCAGAATGCCATCCGTTTCCGCTTCGTTGGCTCCATAGCTGTAAATGGTAGCAATGCGCAGCCGCTTGGTTGGGTCTGCCGCCATCTGTTTTTTGAACTCCTGATAATACAGCTTTGCCATCGGAACAGATGCCACGCAGAAAATCGAATTAAAACCGCTGACGCGCTGTTTTTGCTTGATTTCCTCCACTGCACCACGCTGGGCAGAGGCCACCTCTGCCACATTCGTCAGCAGATTAAACTCATACGATTTGTCTCCCCGATAGGTTTTCTGGTCGAAGTGGTCGAGGATGTACTTTGTCACCAGAGCAATACGCTTGGGAGCCATGAATGCCTTTTCCCGGTCAATGTCCCAAACCTGTTTATCGTCCATGTCTGGCTCTGCATCCATCGTCTTGATGTAATCCACACGGAACGGCAGCACATTCTTGTCGTTGATGGCATCCACGATGGTGTAGGTGTGCAGTTGGTCGCCGAACGTCTGCGCCGTGGTGAAATAGCGTGGATCGGTGGAGCTTCCTGCGTTGACTGCAAAAATCGGCGTTCCTGTAAAGCCGAACAGGTGGTACTTTTTGAAATTGTGGACAATGGCTTTATGCATATCACCGAACTGGCTGCGGTGGCACTCGTCAAAGACAATCACAACGTGCTTCTGGTAGACCTCATGCCCCGGATTTTTCTTGATGAAGGTCGCCAGCTTCTGGATGGTGGTAATGATGATATGAGCTTCCGGGTTTTCCAACTGGCGTTTCAGAATCGTTGTACTGGTGTTGGAGTTTGCCGCTCCCTTCTCGAAGCGGTCATACTCTTTCATAGTCTGGTAGTCCAAATCCTTGCGGTCTACCACAAACAGCACCTTGTCGATGTAGGGCAGCTGCGATGCCAGCCGTGCCGTTTTGAAGGAGGTCAACGTCTTGCCGGATCCAGTGGTGTGCCAGATGTAGCCACCGCCCTCAATGCTGCCATACTTTTTGTAGTTGTTGGCGATCTCGATGCGGTTCAATATCCTCTCGGTTGCTGTGATCTGATATGGGCGCATCACCATCAGCATCTTTTCTGAGGTAAAGATGCAGTACCGGGTCAGCACGCTCAGGATCGTGTGCTTTGCAAAGAAGGTCCGGGTAAAGTCGATCAGATCCGTCAGCACACGATTATTTGCATCGGCCCAGTAGGAGGTAAATTCAAAGCTATTGCTGGTCTTTTCCTTTTTCATCTTGCCGTGTTTGGCATCCTTGATGGCATTGTAGCGGGTGCTGTTGGAGTAGTACTTGGTATTTGTGCCGTTGGAGATCACAAAAATCTGCGTATACTCGTACAAACCGCAGCCCGCCCAGAACGAATCCCGCTGGTAGCGGTTGATTTGGTTGAACGCCTCCCGGATGGCCACCCCGCGCCGCTTTAGTTCCACATGAACCAGCGGAAAGCCGTTGACCAGAATCGTCACATCGTAGCGGTTATCATGCCGCGCACCGTCCGCCTGCTTCACCTCGTACTGGTTGATGACCTGCAGGCGGTTGTTGTGGATGTTCTTCTTGTCGATCAGCGTGATATTTTTGGAACTGCCATCATCCCGGTGCAGCACCTGCACATTGTCTTCCTGAATCTTCCGGGTCTTTTCGGGAATATGCTCGTTGGGGTTGGCAATTACATCACTGAAAAACTGCTGCCACTCCGTATCGGAAAATTGGTAGTGGTTCAGCTCTTCCAGTTGGCTGCGGAGGTTAGCAATCAGTTCATCCTCGGTATGCAGCGGCAGATAGGTGTAGCCCTGCTCACACAGCAGCCGGATAAATTCTTTCTCCAGTTCTGCCTCACTCTGGTAGCTGTCAGAGCGCACCTTGGAGGGTTCATAGGTGGCAACAACAGTATCTTCATTGGTAGCCGCAACGATATTGAAAAAGGACATTTTCACACCCGCCTTTTACTCATACAAACCTGCTTCTTCTCGTTCCACTCGAATATCTCGCAGTTTTCTTCCCTGATAAAGCCAATGCACCGGCCCTTGCAGCGGATAGGTCGTCTGCATGATTTTTTGAGCCAACGCAGAAAGCGAATAGGCTTTACCCTGATACTCAATTTGCCTATCATCTTTTACTACGGCTACAACCTCAGGATGATTTTGCAGCACGATCTCTGCCCCCATCGGAATACCACATTTAATAAATGAGAACGGGGCTTTGCGTTCTTTTGCTTCTTCCTGAATTTCAGCCGCAACTTCTTCGTCTGCAATCTCATGGCCTTCCGGGGTAAGGCGCTGCAGTTTGTCCATTGTGCCGCTTAATTTTGCAATGCTCTCCAAAAGCGCATAAGCATCCTCTTTTGTCATTGCATAAAACTCTTTTGTTCTTGTCTTGCCATCGAACGTATCAATAGCGCGCAAATCAGGATTCAAACGGTCGATCAGGCTATGCAGTTCTTTATCTTGTAGCGGAGTTGAAACATCGTAAGTAGCATATACCCGAAACGCAAACGGGATACACTCGCTCCGATTTAACTGTTTCAGTCGATTCTCGATATTGGTTGCATAGCCAATTTTTACATAATCCGGGAAAGAGGGATTTGTCAGGATATAAATTACACCAGCCTTTTTTGCTGCACTCACGTTGCAGCCACCTCCTTAAACGTCAACAATTTATCTCGATAATATTCATACTGTTTTTGTCTTGCTTTAATCTCTGCGGGCAGACCGCTTGTCAAATCATTGCAGATAGAATCAAACCGGTCAAGGATAGAAACAACGCGCTTCTGTTCCTCAATAGGCGGCACTGGCAGATTTATCTCTCCCAATCTTTCGCCGCTCACATGAGGAACGCCTGCGCCACGCTTCATACCGTTCAGTTCTATTTCTTTATTCTTAAGCACATAGTACAGATATTTCGGTATGGCAACTTCTTTCTTTACTTCATACCCAAAGCCATCCGTAATAAATATCGGTTCATCCCAGTAAGAAACAAATCCAGCAGATGCACCGCTTCGAGCCACTGCGACAATTTCACCGGTGTGGTTAGCACGGTCAATATAATATGCCGGTTCTTGCCCTCCCAAAATCACGGGGACATTACCAGCTTTTTCATTTTTCTTAGTGATATACTCACCACGAAAAACATTTGCAATCTCACTCAGCGGCAACATGGCATAGCCAAACACATACTGCAAGAGTTTAATCAGTGCTCTGCTCTGCTCTGCTCTGCTCTGCTCTGCTCTGCTCTGCTCTGCTCTGCTCTGCTCTGCTCTGCTCAAAATTGTGTTGCCGGTTTCTGCAAATGTCAAGAGTTTATCACGGTAATACTCGTACTGCTTCTGCCGGGCTTCAATTTCAGCAGGCAAACCAATGTTGAGGTCAGAACAGATTTTCTCAAAGTTGTCCAGCACATTTACAATGCGGTTCTGGACATCGAGAGAAGGAACGGTAATTATCGCTTTTGCAACATTATCATTGTATAACCTCTGTATTGTCCCTCCGCTGGATACCTTCCACGGTTTCAGTTCATAGCAGTAGCGAAGATAGCTATTCAAAACAATACTTTCATCGTTATCAATCCAAACGATGTTAGAATCTTGAAAATACGCCGGCTTACCATCATAAACGACAGTTCTTCCAATCGTTCCTGCCGCCGAAATCAACACATCACCTTTCTTCGGAAAACTATACTTGGACCGATACTCGTCAAATGTTTCTTTCGAAATATATGCATCTGCTTTCTTGCCAAATGTTCCAATTTTATAAAAAGGGACACCTTCAACTGTATTTGTTTGGCTCTTCAAAATGCGCTTACACATACAAATCGGCCCGATATCGCCCAAAGAGATTTTCGCAATCTTAGCCTTTTCGTTTCCGCTAAATGTTAATAGCTTATTCCGATAAAATGTATACTGCCTCTGGCGAGCTGTAATCTCTAACGCAAGTTGATTTTGCAACTCAACCACGTTTTCTGTGTAATCATCTAAAATACGAACAATTTCACTCTGAACTTCAATTGGTGGAAGAGGCACAACGATTTTACTCACATTATCAAGATATATTCCTTTCTGAGCTGCGCCATGAGCATTTACTTGAATATAAGATTGTACTGAAGAGGATTGCAATGCAAAAAAAACGTACCTCGAAATTGCAACACTATTGTCGAGCTTTATAACACAAACGCTTCTTTGAAACAATGCTTTTAAGTCCGTATCAACAACCGCAACTCGACCAATTGCTCCCACTATTGTTAATAGTACGTCTCCTATTTGAACATTTGTTCTTCTGTTTTCAATTTCAAATATTTCTCGTGACACCCATTTGCTTGCATTTATATCGATTATTCCGTTATTGATATTCTGCGCAGAAAGTATTGGATAAGCTCCGTCCGTACCAGCACCCTTTGGCAAATTATGCATACCATCAGTTATTTTTGTTGCAATTTCACCCAATTTCTTATATTCCACCCCATCCGGGCAAAGCTCCCGGAGCAGTTCATCTAGCTTACTCATCCGCACCCTCTTCTTTCTTTGCAATATAGGTACTGTACAGTGCCATCACCGCATAATAGTACATATCTTCCTGTGTTTCAATCAAATCTTCATCAAAAACAAAATCTTCTTCTGATTCAGCAAATACCCGGCAACAGTCAATAACAACTCGCATCGTCCAGAATGTCATTATTTCTTCCGGGCATCTAGCTAAATTGCATTGCGACCAAACCATATCAATTGGTGGCTGCAGTAGCCATTTGGATTTTCCCAAATCTGCGGAGTGAAGGTAATCATACATATATCCGTATAGCGTTCCGTTATAGCTCGTGTTTTTTAATAATCGGAGTGAATCACCTTGATAAAAGTGTGTTCGCCTTATGTCCTCAAATATGTACGGATTTACGGTTTCAATTTTTTCATCCGAATAACACTCTATCGCTCGATGAAAGTATTTAGCCCCATCATATAAAGTATCTCGTCCAAAACCGCACGCCTTAATATCATCTTTTAGTCGTTTTAATGCAGTACTCACCTGTTCTTTAGAAACCTCTATTGGCTGAAAATTGGCATGCTTGAGGATTTCCTTTTGGACTTCCTCACTACATCTTAAAAACTTGGTCGTTATCGCTCTATGATGCTTTCTTTTAAGATTCAGACTTTTTGCAATCGCCGACAATGGCAAATACTCGATTTCATCTTCATTATCAATCAGAAAAACTCTTGCCGCTTCAGCAACAGCCTTTTTCTGTGCCTCCACTTCCATTTGCTCACGTTCTTTTTCATGTGAACGTTGTAGCCCATAAATCGCAATCGTTAGCGCACTGGTAGCAAGAAAGTTCATAAGCTCCCAATTCATTATAAACCTGTACTTTCCTCCAAATACCTATCAAAATCGCTCTGGTAAAGCCTGTCCTGCACCACACGGTACTTTTCAAACTCCGTTTCGGCGTGCATCTTTGCCAGCTGCGCCGAGATTTTGCCTGCATCCTTCAGCACTTCCAGATCATCTGCCTGCAAATAGATGTCCAGCCGCTTGGCCCAGTCCTCCATGGTCATAGGGATATGACGGCGGGCACGGTTCTCGGCAAGGTCAAGGTATGCCGAAACGATCAGCTCCATGGACTTCATTTCATCTTCGGTCAGGTAGTTTTTCGCCACCGAAACATCGCTCTTTTTAATTTTGCCGTTAGGAGCATCCTTCCATGTGTGAAGCCCCATGTGCGGCTTTTCGGCATCGGCACGCTCATAGATCAGTTCTGCCGCCGTATGGCGATGCACGGCATAGTGCATCTTGTTCTGTACCTTTGCAAAGAACTCTTTTGTGGTCAGCGCATTGCGGTCATAATCCAGCGAAGTAGCATAAATGTCAGTGAGTTTCTGGTAGAAGTTGCGTTCCGAAATGCGAATCTCCCGGATACGCTCCAACTGCTCTTCAAAGTATTTCTTGGTCAGGACTGTGCCGCCGTTTTTCAGGCGCTCCTCATCCATGGCCCACCCCTTGATGGTGTACTGCTCCACGATCTGATTTGCCCAGACACGGAACCGCACCGCTCGCTGGTTGTTCACCTTGAAGCCAACCGCAATAATCATTTGCAGATTATAGTGGTTCACGCTGCGAGTAACCTGTCGGCCACCCTCATTTTGAACTATTCGGAATTTCCGAATCGTTGCCGCCTCGTCCTGCTCATGGTCAGCATAAATCTTTTTGATATGCTCATTGATGGTCGGAAGCCCCACATCGTAAAGGGTCGCCATCATCTTTTGCGTCAGCCAGATATTTTCATCCTCGTAGCGCATCTCAATGCTGTCCTTGTCCTCGCCCGTAGAGGCAACAAAAGTCAGGTATTCCGCCGCAGAAGAACGTACCAATGCAGAATCTTTTTTTTCGTTTTCCATTTCAGCCCTCGATTTCTGCCACGATCTGGTCAATGGCGGCCCGCAGTTCGTTTTCTCGTGCTACGATTTGTGCAATTTCAGCGTTCAGCTTTACAATGTCGATCTTCTCACGGGTGTCCTTAGCCTCCACATAAGTAGAAACCGACAGGTTATAGTCATTTTCCTGCACCTCGGAATACTCCGCCAGATGGGAGAAGTGCGCTTCTTCTGCCCGCTGTGCAAAGGTGTTCACTATTTTGTTAATGTTCTCCGGGGTGAGTTTATTGTTGTTCGTCACCTTGACGCACTCGGAAGAAGCATCAATGAACAGCACTTTATTGTCCGTTTTACCCTTTTTCAGCACCATGATGCAGGTGGCAATACTGGTCCCAAAGAACAGGTTGCTCGGCAACTGGATGATGCAGTCAATAAAGTTGTTGTCCACCAGATACTTGCGGATTTTCTGTTCTGCACCGCCACGGTACATAATGCCGGGGAAACAGACGATTGCCGCCGTACCGTTGGATGCCAACCACGCCAGCGAGTGCATGATAAACGCCAAGTCTGCCTTGCTCTTCGGAGCCAGCACACCAGCCGGAGCAAAACGCGGGTCATTGATGAGCAGCGGATTCTCGTCACCGGCCCACTTGATGGAGTACGGCGGATTCGATACGATCAGCTCAAAAGGTTCATCATCCCAGTGCTGCGGATTGGTCAGCGTGTCCTCACAGGCAATGTCGAATTTGTCAAATTCGATGTCGTGCAGAAACATATTGATACGGCACAGGTTGTACGTTGTAATGTTGATTTCTTGCCCAAAGAAGCCATTGCGCACGGCATCCCGTCCCAGCACCTTTTCTGCCTTCAGCAGCAGCGAACCAGAGCCGCAGGCCGGGTCATAGACCTTGTTGATTTCCTTCTTGCCTACCGTACCCAGCCGGGTCAGCAGTTCCGACACATCAGCAGGCGTAAAAAACTCACCGCCGGACTTGCCCGCATTGCTGGCGTACATGGTCATCAGGTATTCATAGGCATCGCCAAAGGCATCAATGTCATGCTCTTTCACATCGCCAAGGTTCATATCTGCCACACCGTTCAGCAGTTTAACGAGCTTCTCATTGCGCTTGGCAACGGTCGCCCCCAACTTGTTGCTGTTCACATCGTAATCATCAAACAGCCCTGCAAACTGTCCCTCAGAGGAGCTGCCCTTTGCGGATTCCTCAATGTGCCGGAAGACTGTTTCCAGCGTTTCGTTGAGGTTTTCATCGCTGGCCGCTTTTGCCCGTACATTGCAGAACAACTCACTGGGCAGGATGAAGAACCCTTTTTCCTGTACCAGCCCTTCCCGTGCCTGCTCTGCCTCTGCATCAGGCATATCCTCATAGCGGAAGCCCGGGTTGCCTGCATCAATTTCGCCCTGATTGATATAGCTGGCAATGTTCTCCGAAATATAACGGTAGAACATCGTACCAAGAACGTAGCTCTTGAAATCCCATCCGTCCACTGCGCCACGCAGATCATCCGCAATCGCCCAGATTGCACGGTGCAGCTCTTCGCGTTCCTGCTCTTTTTTGGTGTCTACCATTTTTATTTCCTCCATCAAATGCGGATTTCCGCATTGTTTTCTTTCATTTTAATATAGTAAATGTACCACTATTGGTACATCATGGTGTTTTTTCTGAAAAGGATATACTTTCCCTTTATACTATCCTAGTAAAGCGTACCACAGCTTTTCCGTGATTGCAAGCCGATAAATATTGCTATTGCATTTTTTGTCGAATTATCACTTATATGTACAGACCCCGCCAACATCCGCTGGCGGGGTCTGCTATACTTACAGTTCTACGCAGTTCTGCCTGTTCTTCTTCTGGCTCCTATCTGTGGTCTGCTCCTGTTCCCTCATAAGTCCAATGACCTGCTGCATCTTTTCGGCACCGAAATAGTTCCATACTCGCCTGAAATCACGTTTCATCGCATAGAGCTGAGAGTTTTCAGCCTCCACCTCTTTCAGCCGCTGGCTTAGATGATGGGTAGCTTTCTTCTCGTCCTGATAGAAGTGCAGATACTTATCCCGCTCATCCTTGACCTCCCAGTACTTCCGATGGAGGGCAAAGAGTACCTTCACCAACTTCTGGATCAGCGGCATGGCCTTCTTCTCCCGATAGCTCTTGGCGGTCTCAAATGTGGCTGCTTCTGGCACCCATTCTTCTGGCCGCTGGGAGTACTGCGCTGACAGGTTTTCCAAACCTTCCATAATGGGAGCCAGCTTGTTCAGCTTCTGGCTCTGCTTCTGGTAGGTCTGCTCCACTTTCTGCATCCGCTGCTCGGCAGCGTCTACGGCTGTCTGCGCTGTTTCCAACTGCTCCTGCATCTCGATCAGGTCGGTCTGGCACTCCTGCTTGGCAGCTTCCAGAGCCGCTACCTCTTTACTACGCTCCTGCTTTTTGAAGTCCAGCACAGACAGATGCTCTTCGTGGGTGCCTTTCTGTTCCCACTCGATGCCATGCCTCTCCATCACGGCAGCAAGCTGCTCTTTCTCGGCGTTGATCCACTGGTTCAGCTCGGATTCCCGTTTAGAACCGCCTGCAAAGCCCAAGGCTTTCAGCGCCTGCTTCAGGGACACCTTGGTGTCCAGTCCTTTGCCCTTCCAGCCGGACACATACGGCACGAAGTCGATGTGCAGATGGGGCGTAGCTTCGTCCATGTGGAGGAAAGCCCCGAACACCCGCAGTGTCGGGTTCCGCTCTTGGAAGCCCTGCATATACTCGTCCAGCAGTTCCTTTGCCAGTGCGCCATTCTCGGTCGGGACACCCATATCATCTTTGTTGCCGATCTGGACGATCAGCTCATGGAAAAGCTTTTCCTGCTTGCCTGTCCGCAGGTGCTCATAGTAGTCGGTGATACAGCGGTCCTTGCGCTTCTGCTTGGCATTGTAACGCTTCACTGCCTCGTCAAACAGTTCGTGGTACACCTTCTGAATCGGCTCATCCCGGTACACAACATTCAGGCTGCTGCGCTCCGGGTCTACGTTTTCAGCGGTGAAACTTCTCCGGTTATGGTTGAGGGAGCCGGGACCCCGCATTGCGGAAATAGTTCTTTTCAATCGCACGTCCTTTCTCTGTGGAAGTAACTGGTGCCGGACACGGCAAAGGCTTTGTTACTTTCGTCGAAAGTAACGCAAAAGCACTTTTGACAGACGTTCCGTCCATCAAAAGATGCCTTTGCGCCCTGCCGGGGGCTTCCGTCAGCGGACGGGGTTTCGCTGTACCTCGCCGCTGCCCGGTCCAACACCACCTTCCTGCGTGATTGCATTCACAGGAGCGTGACACGCTCCTGTCCTCTGCCAATAGAGGGACTCACCAGCGGAAGCTTTCTGGCACGCCTCGTCTGTCCAGATACTCCTGCCGAGCCTGCTCCCGCTGTTCCTCGGTGGGTGCTGTCTTGTACTGGGCATACAGCTCATGCCGCAGCATCGCATCCAATTTTTGCTCCAGACCCTGCTCAATGACCTCTTCGTACTCATTTTCGCCGCTCAAATGATAATGCAGCAAGGCGACGAAAAGTTCCTGCGAAATCTGCACATTTTTCATCATTATCACCATCCCGTGTCGGTTGTGTCGATTGTGACGGTATTTTACATAGTAGCAAAAATACCGTCACAACCGTCACGAATCGTCACGTCCCAGAATTTTCCAGCATTAATTTGACCACCCTGCCCTCATGGGTGCGCCTGCTTTCGTACCGAATCCCATAGTCGTTGTAGAGCCTGTCGGCACTCACATTCAGCTTCCGGGTCAGAATGTTTGCCTGTATGCTCACACCCGACAGACGTTCCAACAGCTCTGTGGGCGTACCGCTCCACTCCGGCTGTTCCGGGGTGAGCATCTTTGCCACCACTTCCAGAAGCGGGTCGGGCGGCAGTTTCCAGAGTTCCGTTTCGGCTCCTTGGAACTCCCACACGCAGCGTTCCCGGTTGAACTCCAACGTCAACTCCTGATCCGGCTGGTCACGCCCCACAATGTCCAGCAGGGCGGTGTTGTCCGTGCGCCGCTTCTTCTGCATGATGAATGCGCCATCCGCTGCACCCAACAGACCGTTGGTGCCGGAGATCATATCAAAGCTGTCCTCGGCTTCCATCTTCCGGGTGTGATGAACCACCAGCAGGCAGATGCCGTACCTGTCGCTGAAAGTTTTCAGTTTGGTCACGATCTCGTAGTCGCTGGCGTAGCTGTATCGCTCACCGCCGATCTCCCTCACCTTCTGCAGGGTGTCGATAATGATGAGCCGTACATCCGGGTGCTCTCGGATGAATCCTTCCAACTGCTGGTCAAGTCCCTCGCTCACGGACTTAGCTTGCGTTGCGAAGTAGAGATTGCTGGTCTCCTCTACCCCGAACATCCGGGAGAGCCGCCGCTGCAGCCGGGCGTAATCGTCCTCCAATGCAAGGTAGAGGACGGTGCCTTGATGCACCTCGTACTCCCACAGCGGAAGCCCCATCGCCACATGGTAGGCGAGCTGCCCCATGAAGAAGGACTTGCCCACCTTGGGCGCACCTACGAAGAGGTAGGTGCCACTGTACAGCAAGTCGTTCACGATGGGTCTCCGGGGTGGATACACCGTGTCGTACAGTTCGGTCATTGATACCGTGTTCAGCCCGAAATTGTTTGACTTTTTCGCGGCTTGCAGATTGATTTGCTTGTCCGAATTTGTTATAATATTGGTGTTGATTTTTGAGGACGACTGTACCGCATCTGCGCCAACAGATGCACCCGGTACGGTCGTGTTTCTATTGTCCGTCATTCGCATTCCTCCTTAAGTCCGTTCAACGTCAGAGCCACCATTTGCAGGGTCTCCAGCAAGTCCGGCGAGACCTCTTCATCCACAGCCAGCCGCTGCAATTCCTGATAGATCAGCTTCATCTGGTCTCGCAGGGCTTTGTAGACCCTTGGGTTGCCTACCACGGTGATTTCCCGGTCGGTCAAGCGGCGGATGATATACTCCTGTTTGGTCAGCCCGGAGAGCTTTACTTTGGCTTCCAGAACCTCGTCCTCTTCCGGTGACATTCGGAAGGCTACCACCTTGTTCCGCCAGCGGCCTTGCTGGTCGAGCACTCGTTCCATCTTCATCCTTCCTTTCGTTCCATGTCCAGCTTCTGCGCCATCTCCTGCTGCTTTGATGGGAAGAGGTGGGCGTACTTATAGGTGATGTCCACGCTCTCATGCCCTACCCGGTCTGCGATTGCCAACGCCGAGAAGCCCATCTCGATCAGCAGCGATACATGGGAGTGCCGCAGGTCGTGGATTCGGATGCGCTTCACCCCGGCTGCCTTGGCTCCCCTGTCCATCTCGTGGTGCAGGTAGCTCTTGGTCACCTCAAAGATCCGCTGGTCTGGCTGGACTTTGTAGAGGGATTTCAGGTAATCCCTGATCTCGTCCGTCAGAAACTGCGGCATCTGGATGACCCGGACGCTCTTGGGTGTTTTCGGGTCAGTGATCACATCCCGGCCTTTCAGCCTTTGATAGGATTTGGTGATGGAGAGCAGCCCCTTGTCCAAGTCGAAATCTGCCGGAGTCAGAGCCAGCAGCTCGCCCTCCCGGATGCCACACCAGTAGAGGACCTCAAAAGCGTAATAGGATTGCGGCTTGTCCATCATGACTTCTGCGAATTTGAGGTACTCTTCCTTTGTCCAGAAAAGCATTTCCTTGTGCTTTTCTGACCCCATGCACCCGGCTGTGGCTGCTGCGTTTGATTTCAGCCCGTAGAACCGGACGGCGTGGTTCAGAATGGCACTGAGTTGTCCATGGAGTGTCTTGAGGTAGGTCGGCGAGTAGGCCTTGCCGTTTTTGTCCCGGTAGTTCAGCATCTCGTTTTGCCATGCGATCACATCCCGTGGCTTTATCTCGCTGAGCCGCTTTTCTTTGAAATACGGTAAGATTTTCGTTCGGATGATGTGCTCTTTGGTAGACCAGGTGTTTTCCCGGAGTCGCTTTTTCTTGTCCGTGATATAAATTTCCACGAAGGCTTCAAAGGTCATGGTCAGGTCTGCTGCCTGCTGAAGAAGGAACTCCCGCTCCCACGCCAGAGCGTCCTTCTTGGTGGCAAACCCCCGTTTCAGCTTCTTCTGCTTCACACCTTGCCAGTTCTCGAAGTAGAAGGAAGCGTACCATGTGCCCTGTTTGCTGTCCTTGTAGGCTGGCATCCTATCACTCCTCTCCTGCCCCGTAGATCTTCTCCTGATAGTACCTCCTGCTTACCCGGCCTCCTACGGTCGTGTAGCCTTTGGCTCTCAGTTCCTCGTTCCACTGGGCGATCATTTTGTACGCCAGCCCCTGCGAGATGTCCAGCTCCTTTGCCAGCTCGTCTGCCTTGATAAAAATGCTGTTTGCCATTTTTTGTCCTTTCCTTGTCGGTTTCATTTCGGTGCCGCTTCATCCTCACTGACTTCCGGCAGGCATATCCCCTTTGCGGTGCTGTGCCGTCCCCTTACGGAGCGCTCGCTTCCTTTCGGAAGGTCTTGGCGGTTTGGGTCAGTTTGGCGGTCATTCAATTTTACTAAGCATTTTTGCTTATCTTTGTGCGCTTTCATTATACTAAACACATTCCGTTAAGTCAAGAGGTTTTCGGGTAAAATCTTAAACTTTTTTGTTTATTTTCTATTGCACCTCCTGTTTTTCTGTGCTATACTGGGCTCAACAAATATGTTTAAGTCAGGAGGCAATCGCATGGCAGTCGGTGACCGCATCAAACGTGCCCGCAACCTCCGAGGTATGACCCAGAAAGAACTGGGCATTGCCATCGGGTTTGAGGAGAAGAGCGCAGACATCCGCATCGCACAATACGAAAGCAACACCCGCACTCCCAAGGAAGATCTACTCCGCAAGATTGCGGAGGTACTGGACGTGAACTACCGTTCCCTCTATGAGCCGACCTTGTACGCCGCAGAGGATGTGATGTACACTCTGTTCGAACTGGATGAGCACTATCCCGGCACTCGGCTCTACGAGGTCACAGACACCACCGACCCAGATTTCCCGGAAAAGCACATGGCAGTCAGCTTCCGCTATCGCCTGCTGGATGAGTTCTTAAAGGAGTGGCAGCTCCGCAAGAAGCAGCTCCGGGAGAGCGAGATCACCAAGGAAGAGTATCTGGAATGGAAGCTCAACTGGCCACAGACCGCCGACGGCTGCGGCCGGTACGAGCCGAAGAAAAAGTGGCGCAAAGAATAAAAGACATAAAAATGCCCTCTGAAAAACTTACCGTTTCTCAGAGGGCATTCTCATGTCTCTCTTTATGAATAATCGCCTGATAGTATCAAAGCAGTATCACAGAGCCTTTTGACTCTCAAAATATTGCATTGCATCAATACTTTTCAGGGTTTGCAGATTACTCGAGCTCAATGGTTGCCGGCGGCTTACCGGTGCAATCATAGAACACGCGGTTCACATGCTTGACCTCATTGACGATGCGGCTGGTGACAGTGCCCAGAACATCCCAGGGCATATTATAGCTCTCCGCGGTCATGAAGTCGGTGGTGGTCACAGCACGCAGCGCCACAGCGTAATCATAGGTGCGCTCGTCGCCCATGACGCCCACACTGTGCATGTTGGTCAAGGCTGCATAGTACTGGCTGATCTCCTTATCCAGACCTGCCTTTGCGATCTCCTCACGCCAGATCGCGTCGGCATCCTGCACGATAGCCACCTTCTCCGGGGTCACTTCGCCGATGATGCGGATGCCAAGGCCCGGGCCGGGGAACGGCTGACGGCTGACCAGATATTCGGGCAGACCCAGCTCACGGCCGGCCTGACGCACCTCGTCTTTGAACAGGTTGCGCAGCGGCTCCACCAACTCCTTGAAGTCCACGGTGTCGGGCAGACCGCCGACGTTGTGGTGGCTCTTGATAACAGTGGACTCACCGCCCAGACCACTCTCAACGACATCCGGGTAAATGGTACCCTGTGCCAGGAAATCCACCTTGCCGATCTTCTTGGCCTGCTCTTCAAACACACGGATGAACTCTTCGCCGATGATCTTGCGCTTGCGCTCCGGCTCGGTGACACCAGCCAGCTTTGCAAAGTAGCGTTCGCGGGCATCCACACAGATAAAGTTGATATCAAAGCCGTTGGCATTGCCCGGGCCGAATACAGAGCAGACCTCTTCCTTCTCGTTCTTACGCAGCAGACCGTGATCCACGAACACGCAGGTCAGCTGCTTGCCGATGGCCTTAGCCAGCATAGCTGCCAGAACGGAGGAATCCACGCCGCCGGACAAGGCGCACAGCACCTTGCCATCGCCGATGCGCTCACGCAGGGCCTTGATGTTGTTTTCCACAAAGGAGTCCATCTTCCAGTCGCCGGTGCAGCCGCAGACGTTGTACACGAAGTTGCGCAGCATCTTCTTGCCTTCCGCAGTGTGCAACACTTCCGGATGGAACTGGACCGCGTACAGGCCCTTCTCGGCGTTCTCTGCCGCAGCTACCGGACAGTTGACCGTGTGAGCAGTGATCTTAAAGCCGGGCGCTGCCTGCTCAATATAGTCGTTGTGGCTCATCCAGCAAATGGTGGAGGGCTGCACATCGGTGAACATCTTGCTGTTCGTGTCCACGAACACCTCAGTCTTGCCGTACTCGCGCTCCGGTGCGCGGCAGACATGGCCGCCCAGCAGATGCATCATCAGCTGGCTGCCGTAGCAGATGCCCAGCACAGGCACACCCCAGTTGAAGATCTCAGGGTCGATCGTGGGGGAATCCTCCAGATAAACGCTGTTGGGGCCACCGGTAAAGATGATACCCTTGGGGTTCTTTGCCTTGATAACCGACAGATCGGTTTTATAGGAATAGATTTCACAGTAGACATTGTTCTCGCGGACGCGGCGCGCGATCAGCTGATTGTACTGGCCGCCAAAGTCCAGCACGATGACAGTTTCATGCTGCATGAAGTTCTCTCCTCCCTTATCCATTCAATGTGTTTCTACAGATAAAATCAGTATAGCACATCTGCCAAATAAAAGCGACATCATTTGTGAATTTTCCTGTTTTTATTTTTCACGTATGGGATGCCGCAGAACTGTTTTCAGTGTTCCCGGCGCAGCGCGGCGAGGATCACTCAGATAAATTTCGTGGTGGAAGCGTGTCTCTGAAAAATCCGGCATACACCCCTGCCCTTACGGACAGAGGATCTAAAACAAAAAGAGACCTTCCCACTCTCCGGAATGGGAAGGTCTCTCGTAAGTTTAACCTTTAGCCTTAGGAAAGGCGCGAAGGGTCAAAATCACTCAATGATCTTGCCAACAACGCCAGAACCAACGGTACGGCCACCCTCACGGATAGCGAAACGCAGGCCCTCTTCCATAGCAACAGGGGTCAGCAGCTCAACGTGCATCATGACGTTATCGCCGGGCATGCACATCTCAGTGCCTTCGGGCAGAGTGATGATACCGGTCACGTCGGTGGTGCGGAAGTAGAACTGAGGACGATAGTTGGAGAAGAACGGGGTGTGACGGCCGCCTTCGTCCTTGGTCAGAACGTACACCTGAGACTCGAAGGTCTTGTGGGGGTGCACGGAACCGGGCTTAGCCAGAACCTGACCACGCTCGATCTGGGTACGATCAACACCACGCAGCAGAGCGCCGATGTTATCGCCAGCCTCAGCGAAGTCCAGAGACTTACGGAACATTTCCAGACCGGTAATGGTGGTGCTCAGACGATCGGGCTTGATGCCGACGATCTCCATAGCATCGCCAACCTTAGCAATACCACGCTCAACACGACCGGTTGCAACAGTACCACGGCCAGAAATGGTCATGACATCCTCGATGGGCATCAGGAAGGGCTTGTCTTCCTCACGATCGGGGTTGGGGATATAGGTGTCAACAGCGTCCATCAGCTCCTTGATGCAAGCATACTCGGGAGCATTGGGATCAGTGGAGGTAGACTCCAGAGCCTTCAGAGCGGAACCACGAATGATCGGGGTGTCGTCGCCGGGGAAGTCGTACTCGGTCAGCAGCTCACGGATCTCCATCTCGACCAGATCCAGCAGCTCTTCGTCGTCGACCATATCGCACTTGTTCATGAACACGACGATATAGGGCACGCCGACCTGACGAGCCAGCAGGATGTGCTCACGGGTCTGGGGCATGGGACCATCGGTAGCAGCAACGACCAGGATAGCGCCGTCCATCTGAGCAGCACCAGTGATCATGTTCTTAACGTAGTCAGCATGGCCCGGGCAGTCAACGTGAGCGTAGTGACGAGCGTCGGTCTGATACTCAACGTGAGCGGAGTTGATCGTGATACCACGAGCACGCTCCTCAGGAGCCTTATCGATGTTGGCATAATCCATGAAGTCTGCGTCGCCCTTCAGAGCCAGGTACTTGGTGATAGCGGCGGTCAGAGTGGTCTTGCCGTGGTCAACGTGACCGATGGTGCCGATGTTCACATGCGGCTTAGAACGGTCGAACTTTGCCTTTTCAGCCATTGGAATATCCTCCCTTAATTTAGGTTTTGATATTTGGTTACAACAACCCTGCAAGATGCAGACATTGCATTGCAAGGCTATTCTACTAAATTTGCCCTGTAAAATCAAGTGCTTTTACAGGAAATTTTGCCGGAGTTACACTACCCCGGCAAAATCTTTATCCATTTTTCAGGAATCAGCCCTTGGTGCGGCCAGCAATGATCTGGTCAGCAATGTTCTTGGGCACCGGCTCGTAGTGAGACGGCTCCATGACATACTGGCCACGGCCCTGAGTCTTGGAACGCAGGTCGGTAGCGTAGCCGAACATCTGAGCCAGAGGCACAAATGCATTGACGCGCTGAGTACCAGCCATAGCTTCCATGCCCTGGATCTGACCACGGCGTGCATTCAGGTCGCCGATAACATCGCCCAGATACTCATCGGGAACGATAACCGCAACCTTCATGATAGGCTCAGTGATGATAGGATCAGCCTTGCGCATAGCATCCTTGAACGCCATAGAACCAGCAATGGAGAAGGCCATTTCAGAGGAGTCGACCTCATGATAAGAACCATCCCACAGGGTAACCTTGACATCAACGACAGGATAGCCAGCCAGAACACCGGACTTCATAGCACCCTGGATACCGTTGTCGATAGCCGGGATGTATTCCTTCGGGATAGCACCGCCAACGATGGCGTTGACGAACTCGTAACCCTTGCCGGGCTCGTTGGGCTCGATCTTGATCTTAACATGACCATACTGGCCCTTACCACCGGACTGACGTGCGTACTTGGTCTCCTGGTTGGCCTCTTTGCGGATGGTCTCACGGTAAGCAACCTGAGGTGCACCCACGTTTGCTTCAACCTTGAACTCACGCAGCAGACGGTCAACGATGATCTCCAGGTGCAGCTCGCCCATACCGGCGATGATGGTCTGACCGGTCTCTTCGTCGGTGTAGGTCTTGAAGGTCGGATCCTCTTCGGCCAGCTTTGCCAGCGCGATGCCCATCTTCTCGTTGCCGGCCTTGGTCTTGGGCTCGATGGCAACGCGGATAACAGGCTCGGGGAACTTCATGGACTCCAGAATGATGGGATGATTCTCATCACACAGAGTGTCACCGGTAGTGGTGTTCTTCAGACCGACAACAGCAGCGATATCACCTGCGTAGCAGCAGTCGATATCCTTGCGGTGGTTAGAATGCATCTGCAGGATGCGGCCCATACGCTCCTTGCTGTCCTTCACGGAGTTGTAGACAGTGGTACCTGCCTCAACCTTACCGGAGTAAACACGGAAGTATGCCAGCTTACCAACGAACGGGTCGGTAGCGATCTTGAAGGCCAGAGCTGCGAAGGGAGCGTCGTCGGAAGACGGACGGGTCTCCTGCTCTTCGGTCTCAGGATTCACACCCTTGATGTCCTCGACATCGGTAGGAGCGGGCATATAGTCAACGATAGCGTCCAGCAGCTTCTGCACGCCGCGGTTCTTATAGGAAGAGCCGCAGGTCACAGGCACCAGAGTGTTGGCGATGGTCTCCTTGCGGATCGCAGCCTTCAGCTCGGCACGGGTGATTTCCTCGCCCTCGAGGTACTTTTCCATGAGCTCTTCGTCGTTCTCAGCAACAGCCTCGATCAGGATGTTGTGATACTCCTCAGCCTGCTCACGCATATCCTCAGGAATGGGCTCGGTACGCATGTCGTTGCCCATGTCGTCGTAGTAGACCTCAGCGTTCATATCGACCAGGTCAACGATACCGCGGAAGGTATCCTCCTGACCGATAGGCAGCTGGATCGCCACGCCGTTTGCGTGCAGACGATCGTGCAGCATCTTGATGCAGCGGAAGAAGTCAGCACCCATGGTGTCCATCTTGTTGACGTACACCATACGGGGAACCTTGTACTCGTCAGCCTGACGCCAGACGGTCTCAGACTGCGGCTCAACACCGCCCTTTGCAGCCAGAACGGTCACAGAACCGTCCAGCACGCGCAGGGAACGCTGGACCTCAACGGTGAAGTCCACGTGGCCCGGGGTGTCGATGATGTTGATGCGGTGACGGTTCTTTTTGAATGCAACCGGATCCTTCTGGGTTTCAGAGTGGCTCCAGTAGCAGGTGGTAGCAGCGGAAGTGATGGTGATACCACGCTCCTGCTCCTGAACCATCCAGTCCATGGTAGCGCCGCCATCATGAACTTCGCCGATCTTGTGGTTGATACCGGTGTAGTACAGAATACGCTCGGTAGTAGTAGTCTTACCAGCATCAATGTGGGCCATAATGCCGATATTTCTCGTCATCTGAAGAGAAACTTCTCTGGGTGTAGCCATGAAATTAACCTCCTACAGAACAGATCAATAACGGAAATGAGCGAAAGCCTTGTTAGCCTCTGCCATCTTGTGAGTATCCTCACGCTTCTTCACGGCGTTACCAGTGTTGTTGGCAGCATCCATGATTTCAGCAGCCAGACGCTGAGCCATGGTCTTCTCACCACGGCTGCGGCTGTAGGCAGTCAGCCAGCGCAGACCCAGGGTCTCGCGGCGAGCCGGGCTGACTTCCAGAGGGACCTGGTAGTTAGCACCGCCAACGCGGCGGGTCTTGCACTCGAGGCTGGGCATGATGTTCTCCATCGCCTTCTCGAAAGTCTCCAGAGGATCGTTGCCGGTCTTCTCCTGAATCATGGAGAAAGCTTCGTAAACGATCTTCTGAGCGACGCCCTTCTTGCCATCCAGCATAACGCTGTTGACCAGACGAGTGACCATCTTGGAATTGTAAATAGGATCAGCTAAGACATCGCGCTTAGCAATGTTACCTCTTCTAGGCATCTTTCTTCCCTCCTTCACAGAATGATATCATCGGTACTCGAAAGTAATAAAACTCCCGTTGTGTCACAAAGAGCTGACCTTTACATAAACTGTTGCCCTCCGCTTTGCAAGCGGACTTGTTATTTATATAATGGAAAGCCGTTTATGGCGGTTGTCCTCAATTACTTCTTTGCAGCACCGGCCTTAGGACGCTTTGCGCCGTACTTGGAGCGGGCCTGATTACGGCCTGCCACACCCTGAGTATCCAGGGTACCACGGATGATGTGGTAACGCACACCGGGCAGGTCCTTAACACGACCGCCACGGATCAGCACGACGGAGTGCTCCTGCAGGTTATGGCCGATACCGGGAATGTAAGAGGTGACCTCGATACCATTCGTGAGGCGGACACGAGCAACCTTACGCAGAGCAGAGTTGGGCTTCTTGGGGGTCATGGTACGAACAGCAGTGCAGACACCACGCTTCTGGGGGCTGTTCAGATCAGAATACTGTTTCTTCTGAGAATTGTAGCTCTTCAGCAGTGCGGGAGCGGTACTCTTGGTAGCCAGAACCTGACGGCCCTTGCGTACAAGCTGGTTAAAAGTAGGCATTTTGTTTCTCCTTTCTTAATAATGCACATCGGACTTTTTTCCGACTTTTTTGCCGCACTATCCCCATGAGGGATGCGCAACAGTTATATAATACTCGCTTTACAGGCGGATGTCAACAGTTTTTGCAAAGTTTTTTGCATTTATTCCAGATTTTTTCTTTCAGCATTTTTTCGACGTAAAACGCACGGTTTTCTCCCCTGTTTCCGCTTTTCCGGGCATATAAAAACCGCCCTGCAGGCGGATGCCCACAGAGCGGTCCATTGTTTTATTTCAGAAGAAGGAGCTTTGCTTACTGTACAGCAGCTGCCTGTTCGGCAGCGATCTCAGCATCGCGCTCAGCCTCACGGTTCTTCAGATCCTCACGGACTTCCGGCAGACCGGTACCTGCGGGGATCAGCTTACCAATGATGACGTTCTCCTTCAGGCCGGCCAGCGGGTCAACCTTGCCCTTGATGGCAGCTTCGGTCAGCACGCGGGTGGTCTCCTGGAAGGATGCAGCGGACAGGAAGGAGTCGTTTGCCAGAGCAGCCTTGGTGATGCCCAGCAGCACCTGCTGGTACTCAACCAGCTTCAGGCCCTCTTCACCAGCGTCGATGCGCTGCTGCAGATCGGCGTTGATGCTCTCCACTTCCAGACGGCTTGCCAGTGCACCGCCGATCAGGTTGGAAGAACCGGAATCAGTCACGCGCACCTTGCGGCACATCTGACGGACGATGACTTCGATATGCTTATCGTTGATTTCAACGCCCTGCAGACGGTAGACCTTCTGAACTTCGTTGATCAGGTAGTTCTGGACATCCTCCAGACCCTTGATTGCCAGAATATCCTGCGGATACAGAACACCTTCACGGGTGATGATGTCGCCCTTCTCCACACGGTCACCCGGCATCACGCGGGAATGCTGGGTGAACGGGATGGAGTAGCTCTTTACGACCTCGGCACCGTTCTCGTCCTTGCCGGTCACCTTGATAACGACATTCTTCTTGGTATCGTCCTGAGAAACGACACCAGAGATCTCGCTCATGATGGCCATGCTCTTGGGACGGCGGCTCTCGAACAGCTCTTCAACACGGGGAAGACCCTGCGTGATATCTTCAGCAGATGCGATACCGCCGGTATGGAAGGTACGCATGGTCAGCTGAGTACCAGGCTCGCCGATGGACTCTGCGGCGATAACGCCGACAGACTCGCCCAGACGGACCGGCTCGCCGTTTGCCATATCGGAACCGTAGCAGCGTGCGCAGACACCGGTCTTTGCACGGCAGGTCAGCAGGCTGCGGATCTTCAGCTTGGTAATGCCAGCAGCCTCGATCTCGTTTGCATCGTACAGGTCGATCATCTTGCCTTCCGGCACGATCACCTTGCCGGTGACGGGGTTGACCACATCGCCCACAGCAAAGCGGCCGATCAAGCGCTCGCGGAAGCTCTCGATCTTCTCCTTGCCCTCGTGGATCTCAGACACCCACAGGCCGTCAGTGGTGCCACAGTCGATCTCGCGCACAATGACATCCTGAGAGACATCGACCATGCGGCGGGTCAGGTAACCGGAGTCAGCGGTACGCAGAGCGGTATCGGCCAGACCCTTACGGGCACCACGGGCAGAAACGAAATATTCCAGAATATTCAGACCTTCACGGTAGTTGGCACGAATGGGCATCTCGATGGTGTGGCCAGCGGTGTTTGCCAGCAGGCCGCGCATACCGGCCAGCTGCTTGATCTGGTTCATAGAACCACGAGCACCGGAGTCAGCCATCATATAGATCTCGTTGTCCTTGGGCAGGTTGTCTGCCAGAGCCTTGGAGACCTTATCGGTGGTAGCCTGCCAGATGGCGATGGTCTGGTTGTAACGCTCGTTGTCGGAGATCAGGCCGCGGTTGAACAGCTTGCCGACCTTTGCGATCTGCTGGTCAGCCTCAGCGATCAGTTCCTGCTTCTGCGGCGGGATCACAGCGTCGCACACAGCGACGGAGATTGCAGACAGAGTGGAGTACTTGTAGCCCTGCGCCTTGATGGCATCCAGCATCTTTGCACACTTGCGGGTGCCGTTGCGGGTCATGCAGCGGGAAATGATGTCGGGCAGAGTCTTCTTGGTCACGCGGAAGCTGACCTCGTACTCCAGCCAGTGCTCGGGATCAGTACGGTCGATATAACCCAGATTCTGAGGAACAGGATTATTGAAGATGATGCGGCCGACGGTGGCTTCCACCAGACCGGTGCGCTCCACGCCGTCAATGGTCATGGTGCGGCGCACCTTGATGGGTGCGTGCAGGGTAACGATGTGCTCTGCATAAGCCATCAGGGCGTCGTTCTCATCGCGGAACACCTTGCCAGCGCCTTCGTCATTTTCACGAACGGTGGTCAGGTAGTAGCTGCCCAGGATCATATCCTGCGTAGGCACGGTAACAGGTGCGCCGTCAGAGGGCTTCAGCAGGTTGCCGGAAGCCAGCATCAGCATCTTGGCCTCACGGCAGGCATCCTCGCCCAGAGGCAGATGCACTGCCATCTGGTCACCGTCGAAGTCGGCGTTGAATGCGGTACATGCCAGCGGGTGCAGCTTGATTGCACGGCCCTCCACCAGCACCGGGTTGAAAGCCTGAATGCCCAGACGGTGCAGGGTAGGTGCACGGTTCAGCAGAACGGGGTGGCCCTTGATCACGGTCTCCAGGCTGTCCCACACTTCGGGCTTAGCGCGCTCCACCATCTTGCGGGCGGACTTGATGTTGTTGGCAATACCCTTCTCCACCAGATCCTTCATGACAAAGGGCTTGAACAGCTCCAGAGCCATTTCCTTGGGCAGACCGCACTGATCCATCTTCAGCTCAGGGCCGACGACGATAACAGAACGACCGGAGTAGTCAACACGCTTGCCCAGCAGGTTCTGACGGAAGCGGCCCTGCTTGCCCTTCAGCATATCGGAAAGGCTCTTCAGTGCGCGGTTGTTGGGGCCGGTAACCGGACGGCCGCGGCGGCCGTTGTCGATCAGGCTGTCCACTGCTTCCTGCAGCATACGCTTCTCGTTGCGCACGATGATGTCGGGAGCGCCCAGCTCCAGCAGACGGCGCAGACGGTTGTTGCGGTTGATCACGCGGCGGTACAGGGCGTTCAGGTCGGAGGTGGCAAAACGGCCGCCGTCCAGCTGGACCATGGGGCGCAGGTCAGGCGGCAGAACAGGCAGCACATCCATGACCATCCATTCAGGACGGTTGCCGGAAATGCGGAATGCCTCAACTACTTCCAGACGCTTGAGGATGCGCACGCGCTTCTGGCCGGAGGACTTTTCCACCTCGGCAGTCAGCTCTTCACTCAGCTGATCCAGATCGATCTCCTTCAGCAGATCCTGAATGGCCTCAGCGCCCATAGCAGCCTCGAACTCATCACCGTAGTGGTCGCGCATCTCACGATACTCGCTCTCGGTGAGCAGCTGCTTCTTTTCCAGACGGGTAGCACCCGGATCAGTGACGATATAGCTTGCAAAGTACAGCACCTTCTCCAGCAGGCGGGGGCTGATGTCCAGCATCAGGCCGATGCGGCTGGGGATGCCCTTGAAGTACCAGATGTGGCTGACGGGAGCGGCCAGCTCAATGTGGCCCATGCGCTCACGGCGGACCTTAGCCTTGGTCACTTCAACGCCGCAGCGGTCGCAGATCTTGCCCTTGTAGCGGATGCGCTTATACTTACCGCAGTGGCACTCCCAGTCCTTGGTAGGTCCAAAAATGCGCTCACAGTACAAGCCGTCGCGCTCCGGCTTCAGGGTACGGTAGTTGATGGTCTCAGGCTTTTTGACCTCGCCGTAGCTCCAGTTGCGGATCTGCTCCGGGGAGGCAAGGCCGATCTTGATGGAATCGAAAACGTTGTTTTCCATGAAACGAACCCTTTCTTAATCTCTAGTTGTCTCGATGATACAGGCGGCTTTCTTGTTCAGACCACAAGCCCCTCTCCCCTGCCGCAGCACGCGGAACAGGGGGCTTGAGGCTTGTGTTCTTTGTCTGATCAGAAATCTACTTCGTCAGAAGAAGCGGGAGCTTCGGCACCGGAGTTATTGTCCTCCAGCACAGAAGGATCATCGAAACCGGCATCGGCATCCTTAATATTATAATCGTTGAGCAGTTCGCTCTCCTGCACGACGTTCTCAGTGCCGGCAACATCGCGCATATCAAAGCCGGTCTCTTCGTCGTCGAAGTTCTGACGCATGTCGATCTCGTTGCCGTCCTTGTCCTGAACAACAACGTCCAGACCCAGAGACTGCAGTTCCTTCAGCATAACGCGGAAGGACTCGGGAATGCCGGGCTGCGGGATCGGCTCACCCTTAACGATGGCCTCGTAGGTCTTCACACGGCCCTCCACGTCGTCGGACTTGACGGTCAGGATCTCCTGCAGAGTGTATGCAGCGCCGTAAGCTTCCAGTGCCCAGACTTCCATTTCGCCAAAGCGCTGGCCGCCGAACTGGGCCTTGCCGCCCAGAGGCTGCTGAGTGACCAGAGAGTAGGGACCGGTAGAACGTGCATGGATCTTATCATCAACCAGGTGATGCAGCTTCAGGTAGTACATATAACCGACGGTAACGCGGTTATCGAACTTTTCGCCGGTGCGGCCATCGTAAACGGTGGTCTTGCCATCGCGGTCCAGCTCGATCTTGGAGAAGTCGATGATGTGTCCCTTCTCGCCCATGATCTTGGGGAGCTTCGTGGGATATGCAGGAGCATTCTCACCATGCCACATCTCGCGGGCGGTATCAAAGGTATCGCCGATGTCGTTCTCACGAGCAGAGTCGAAGACGGGAGTCATGACCTTGATGCCGCATGCCTTGGCAGCGTAGCCCAGGTTGACTTCCAGCACCTGACCGATGTTCATACGGGAAGGCACGCCCAGAGGGTTCAGCACGATGTCCAGCGGGGTGCCGTCGGGCAGGTAGGGCATGTCCTCCTGCGGCAGAATGCGGGAAACGACACCCTTGTTGCCGTGACGGCCTGCCATCTTATCGCCAACGCTGATCTTGCGCTTCTGGGCAATATAGCAGCGGACGACCTCGCGTACGCCGGGCTGCAGTTCGTCGCTGTTCTCCGGGGTGAACACCTTGACATCCACGATGATGCCGTATGCACCATGGGGCACGCGCAGAGAAGTATCACGCACTTCGCGTGCCTTCTCGCCGAAGATGGCGCGCAGCAGGCGCTCTTCAGCGGTCAACTCGGTCTCGCCCTTCGGGGTGACCTTACCGACCAGAATGTCGCCGCTCTTGACCTCGGCACCGATGCGGATGATGCCGCGCTCGTCCAGATCCTTCAGTGCATCCTCAGAAACGTTGGGGATATCACGGGTGATCTCTTCGGGTCCCAGCTTGGTGTCGCGGCTCTCGGTCTCGTACTCTTCAATATGAATGGAGGTGTACACGTCCTCGCGCACGATCTTCTCGTTCAGCAGAACGGCATCCTCGTAGTTGTAGCCTTCCCAGGTCATGAAGCCGATCAGAGCGTTCTTACCCAGAGAAATTTCGCCGTTGCGCATTGCAGGGCCGTCGGCCAGCACCTGACCGGCCTTGACGCTCTCGCCGACCTCCACGATGGGACGCTGGTTGATGCAGGTGCCTGCGTTGGAGCGTGCGAACTTGACCAGAGGATAATCCTCCAGCTCGCCCTTGTTGTTGCGCACAACAACATGGTTGGCATCCATCTTCTCAACGATACCGTCATTCTTTGCCAGAACAGCGGTGCCGGAGTCGGTAGCAGCCTTGTACTCCATACCGGTAGCAACGATGGGCTGCTGGGTGACCATCAGAGGCACTGCCTGACGCTGCATGTTGGAACCCATCAGAGCACGGTTACAGTCATCGTTCTCCAGGAAGGGGATGCAGGCAGTAGCAACAGAGACCATCATTCGCGGAGAAACGTCCATGTAATCGACTTTCTCTGCATCAATTTCAAGGATCTCGTCGCGGCGGCGGGCAGACACACGGGGACGGATGAAGTGCTTGCCCTCATCCAGCGGCTCGTTGGCCTGTGCCACAACGTACTCGTCCTCGACATCAGCGGTCATATACTCCACTTCGTCGGTAACGACCTGTTCCTTCAGGTTGCCGTTCTCGTCATAGATCTTCTTGACCTTGCGGTACGGAGCTTCCACGAAGCCGTACTCGTTGATCTTGGCGTAAGATGCCAGATAGGAGATCAGACCGATGTTGGGGCCTTCAGGAGTCTCGATGGGGCACATACGGCCGTAGTGGCTGTAGTGAACGTCGCGGACCTCGAAACCTGCGCGGTCACGGCTCAGACCGCCGGGGCCCAGAGCAGACAGGCGGCGCTTGTGGGTCAGCTCAGCCAGCGGGTTGTTCTGATCCATGAACTGGGACAGCGGAGAAGAACCGAAGAACTCCTTGATGGCTGCCACCACCGGACGGATGTTGATGAGGGCCTGCGGAGTGATGACGCTCTGATCCTGGCTCTGCAGGGTCATGCGCTCACGGATGACGCGCTCCATGCGGGAGAAGCCGATGCGGAACTGGTTCTGCAGCAGCTCACCCACGCTGCGGATGCGGCGGTTGCCCAGATGGTCGATATCATCGGTGGTGCCAATATTGTGGCCCAGACCGTTCAGGTAGTTGATGGAAGCCAGAATATCGGCGACCGTAACGGTGCGGCCGATCAGCTGGTCGTGGTTGCGGCGCAGCATCTCCTTCTGCTCTTCCACATCAGAGGTGGTGTCGAGGATCTTCTTGATCTCATCGAAGGAGCAGCGCTCGTTGATGCCGCACTCCTTCACGTCGAAGGAGAAGAAGCCCTGTGCATCCACACAGCCGTTGGTGATGACCTTGATCTTCCGGCTCTCTTCCTTCATGGGATCGTCGAGCTTCAGCACGACCAGATTCACACCGGCATTGTCAGCCTTCTCAGCCAGCTCACGGGTGATCTTGGCACCAGCCTCGATCAGGATCTCGCCGGTCAGCGGAGCGACCACATTCTCAGCAGCCACCTGACCGGTGATGCGGCGGGCCAGAGACAGCTTCTTATTCATCTTATAGCGGCCGAAACGAGACAGGTCATAACGGCGCGGGTCGAAGAACAGCATGTTGATCTGGCTGGTAGCAGACTCCACCGTGGGAGGCTCGCCGGGGCGCAGCTTGCGGTAGACCTCCAGCAGGCCCTCTTCCTGATTCTTGGTGGTATCCTTTTCCAGAGTAGCGAGGATGCGCTCATCGTCGCCAAAGAAGTTCAGGATGTCCTCGTTGGTGGACAGGCCCAGTGCACGGCACAGCACGGTGACAGGCAGCTTGCGGTTCTTATCGATACGGACATAGAACACATCGGAAGCATCGGTCTCGTACTCCAGCCATGCACCGCGGTTGGGGTTCATGGTGGCGCTGTACAGGTCGTTGCCCACCTTATCCTTGGCATCGCCGTAGAACACGCCGGGAGAACGCACCAGCTGGCTGACGATCGCACGCTCTGCACCGTTGATCACAAAGGTGCCAGCATCGGTCATCAGCGGGAAATCGCCCATGAAGATCTCCTGATCCTTCACTTCGCCGGTCTCCTTGTTCAGCAGACGGGCGGTGACGCGCAGGGGTGCTGCATAGGTCACGTCGCGCTCCTTGCACTCCTTGATGCTGTACTTCGGCTCCTTATCCAGGCGGAAGTCCACAAAGCTCAGTGCCAGATTGCCGGTGTAGTCCTCAATGGTGCCGATATCGTGGAAGACCTCTTTCAGGCCCTCGTCCAGGAACCACTGATAAGAGTTCTTCTGGACCTCGATCAGGTTCGGCATACTGATGACTTCGTCGATGTGGGAGAAGCTCATGCGCTCGGTTTTGCCGAGCTTTACGGGCTTGACTTTCATCATAAAATCAACCACTCCTTACTTTTATACTCTACGGGATGTCGTATACACGGGTCAAATTTGAGCAGACACACATAATTCGACCCGCGTCGAAGGGAACCTTTCGGCGTTTTTCACAAACTTTTCGGTTTGACCCGTCCAGCCGCCGCCTGCGTATTCCTCTTTTTGGCGCACTAGTCCATTATGTGATACTAATGCAGTATACACCCTAAAAGCCTTGCTGTCAAGCCATTTTTCAGATTTTTGCCAAAACAAATTTATTTTTTCTTTCATTTTCGAACGCCCGGCAGCGTGTTGTGTTTTGCTGTTTTAGGGCTTGATTTTTTTATTTTGCACGTTCCTGTTCATAATCCCCTTGTGCAATTTGTCTATCTTTGCCCTTGTGTTTTGGCGTATTACTTTTACAGTCGGATATGCCCATTTTCCCTTGCGGCCCTTTTTTGTGAAAAAGCAGCTCAGAAAAGCTCGCAGGCTTTTCTGAGCTGCAAATATAAAAATAATGTTTCCTCTAATATTGCCAGAGCGCAAGCGGCAGCAATTATAATCGTTCACTCATCCAGATAATCCCGCAGGCGTTTTGCACGGCTGGGATGCCGCAGCTTGCGCAGGGCCTTGGCTTCGATCTGCCGCACCCGCTCCCGGGTCACATTGAACTCCTTACCCAGCTCTTCCAGCGTGTGCGCCCGGCCATCCTCCAGCCCGAAGCGCAGCGCGATCACCCGCTCTTCCCTCGGTGTCAGGCTTTTGAGCACGCTGAACAGTTCCCGCCGCAGCAGCTGCCGCCCGGCTTCATCCACCGGGACGCCTGCATCCTCGTCCTGAATAAAATCTTCAAGGTGGGCATCCTCTTCCTCGCCCACCGGCGTTTCCAAGCTGATGGGGTCCTGCGCCAGCTGCAGCAATTCCCGCACACGGTCCGGCTCCATGTCCAGCTGAACAGCGATCTCTTCCGCGGTAGGCTCCCGGCCATTTTTCCGCAGCAGGTCACCCGTCGTCTTTTTGACCCGGTTGATGCTCTCCACAAGGTGCACCGGGATGCGGATGGTCCTCCCCTGATCTGCAATGGCGCGGGTGATGGACTGACGGATCCACCACGTGGCATAGGTGGAAAATTTGAAGCCGCGCTCCGGCTCAAACTTTTCCGCCGCCTTCATCAGACCGAGATTGCCTTCCTGAATGAGATCCAGAAACGGCAGGCCCCGCCCCGCATAGCGCTTTGCCACCGACACCACCAGCCGCAGGTTCGCTTCGCTGAGCTTCCGCCGGGCATCCTCGTCCCCGGCCTGCGCGGCACGGGCAAGCTCCGTTTCCTGTTCTGCCGTCAGCAGCGGCACCCGGCCGATCTCCTTCAAATAGGCCTTTACCGGGTCGTCCAGCGCCACCCCCTCTGCCGAAAGCTCATGTTCCAGCCTGCCGATCTGCGTTTCATCCAACGCAGGCAGGTCCGCTTCCTCTTCGGTCAGGTGCACGCCGCGGTCCTCCAGTGCCGTATACAGCTCGTCCAGCTGCGCCACATCGTAATCCTGTTCGTCCATGGCACGGCTGATCTGCTCCGGTGTCAGGGCATGGTGGCGTGCCCGCGCGGCCAATGTTCTGGCCAATTCCTCCGTTTGCGACAATTTCTGCATGGTTCCTGCTCCTTTCCTCTCCTGCTCCAGCCGGAGGGGAAAGCGGGGATCATTCTTCTACAGGCACATTTCCCTGCTTCTTTTCGCGCATCGACTGGAGGTAATCACTCAGTTCCTCATTGGACATATGCGCCGCCTTGCCTGCCATGGGCATCCCCCGGGCAATGCGGTCCAGATACAGCCGGATATCATCCGGCGTACAATTCACATCGCTGTATTGTGCCGCAAGATGGCTCAGTTCATTCAGCGCTTCTTCGCTTACAAAAGCGCGCAGCGTGGTCAGGCTGATCTCAATGCCCTCCTGTCGGCAGCGCAGCATGGCTTCAAACAGCTCCTTCTGCTGCGGCAGCACGAACTGTTCTGCGGTCAGCTGCCCCTGCACCAGATCGATATAGTGCGGCTCCCGCAGCATGGCCGCCAGCAGTCGCTGCTGTGCGCTGGCAATGCCCAGCGCCTGACTGCCGCCCGCACTGTACGGCACGTTGATCTGATTCATCTCACCGGACTTGAGCGCCTGCTGCTTTTTCTCCCAGCGGTGCTTGCTGCCCGCCCTCTTCACGGCGGTCTCCAGCTGGGTCATGATAGCTGTTTTGGAGATGTTGGTCTCCTCAGCCAGACGCCCCGCATACACTTCCTGCTCGGTAGGGTTGGAGCGCTCTGCCAGCATATTCACAGCTTCCTTCACGTATTCCAGCCGCTGGGCATCCTGTGCCAGATCATACTGGCTGCGCAGACGGCCCAGCCGGAAGTCCAGTGCATTGCCCACACCGTCCAGCAGGGCTTTGAATCGCTCTGCGCCATACTTTTTGATGTACTCGTCCGGGTCCTTTGCACCGGGGATCTGCAGCACGCCCACCTTTACCGGACTGTTGCGGAACAGTTCCAGCGAGCGCAGCGTGGCCTTCTGGCCTGCTTCGTCCGAATCGTAGCTCAGGATCACCTCGTCAGCATACTCGCTGATGAGCCGCACCTGCTCCGGGGTCAGGGCCGTGCCGCAGGCGCACACTGCTGTGTCGATGCCTGCCTGATGCATACTGATCACGTCCATGTAGCCCTCGCACAGCACGAACCGGCGCACCGCGCTGCGCTTTGCGATCTGCAGCGCAAACACCGTCTCTGATTTGTGGTATACCAGCGTTTCCGGGCTGTTGACATATTTCGGTTTGGAATCGTCCAGCACGCGCCCACCAAACGCAATGATGTTGCCGCGCAGGTCAAAGATGGGGGTCATCACCCGCTTCCAGAACAGGCAGTAGATGCGGCCGGACGCACTGCGCTTGAACAGGCCGCTGGCATCCAGCTCCTGCTGATTGTAGCCCTTATCGCGCAGGAACTGATACAGCGCCTGTCCGTCGTTGGGCGCATAGCCCAGCCCGAACCGGACGATAGTCTTGTCGTCCAGACCGCGCCGCCGCCAGTAGGCACGGGCCTGCCGGGCTTCCTCCACGGTGGAGTTCAGGCAGGCGTGGAAAAACCGTGCCGCCTCCTTGTTCATGGAGAGGATGCGGCTGCGCATCCGGCCTGTTTTGTCGTCCTCCTGCGGCTCCGGCATACCGGCCCGCGCTGCCAGCAGCTTAACGGCCTCCGGGTAATCGATGCTGTTGATCTTTTTCGTAAAGGTAATGGCATCGCCGCCTGCGCCGCAGCCAAAGCAGTAAAAGCTCTGGGTGTCCGGGTAGACGTAGAATGAGGGCGTTTTTTCGCTGTGGAAGGGGCACAGGCCGCCATACAAACGTCCCTTGCGCTTGAGCTGCACATAGCTGCCCACCAGCTCCACAATGTCGGTGCGGCGGGTCAGTTCTTCAATGTATTCGTGTGGGATCATGGATCTTTCAAACGACCTTTCGGATTTATAGGACATGCCACTTCTGGGGCACAAACAATTCCTCAAAAGTGCGGATGGCAAATTCATCGCTCATGCCACTGATGTAATCAGTCACTGCGCGTTCTCTGCCCTCCTGATAAGCCAGCTGGATGTAGAAGTTGGACATCCGGTCCACATGGTTCAGGTAGTAATCGTACAGTTCCCCGATCACCTTGTCCACCTTCTGCTCTTCCCGCTTGGCGGTCTTGTCCACATACACGGTGGCGTACATGAAATCCCGCAGCGCAAGGAAGGCTTCGTTTTCCTCTGCGCCCACCTTCACATCCCCATCGCTGTTGGCAAGGATACTGTTGATCATGGTGGTGATGCGGGCAGATTTTGTCTGGCCCAGCACGGCGGTGCATTCTTTCGGCAGGGTGGCTGGGTCCAGCACACCGGCGCGCACCGCGTCCTCAATGTCGTGGTTCACATAGGCGATCTGATCCGCCATGCGCACGATGCGCCCTTCCGGCGTTGCCGCCCAGGTGCCCTTTGTGTGGGTCACGATGCCGTTGCGCACCTCCCACGTCAGGTTCAGGCCCCGGCCGTCCTTTTCCAGCTTGTCCACCACACGCAGGCTCTGCATATAGTGCTTGAAGCCGTCCGGGCACAGCTCATTCAGCGCGCGCTCCCCGGCATGGCCAAACGGCGTGTGGCCCAGATCATGGGCAAGGCTGATCGCTTCGGTCAGATCTTCGTTCAGCCGCAGGGCGCGGGCAATGGTCCGCGCGATCTGCGAGACCTCCAGCGTATGGGTCAGTCGGGTGCGGTACAGATCTCCCTCCGGCGAGAGGAACACCTGCGTCTTTTGTTTGAGCCGTCGGAACGCCTTGCAGTGCAGCACCCGGTCACGGTCACGCTGGAACACCGGCCGGATCGGGTCCTGCTCTTCCGGCAGCATGCGGCCGCGGCTCTGGTCGCTGAAGGTAGCCCACGGCGCGAAGGTCATATGTTCGATCTCTTCTGTGCGCTGACGTACATCCATACAAAGTCGCCCTCCCTTTTTGTCGCCATTCCCCCTCTCTGTTTCGGCACAGCCGATCCCAATTGCTGCGTCTGCGGCAATTGTAGCACACCCGCTTTGTCGAAGGGGGAAAAAGCCTGTCGGTTCGCAAAATAATGCTTGCTTTTTTATTTTTGCCGCTGCTGGGTTCAGAACGGTGCGTAGAACGGGTCGGATACCGTCACCTGCGCGCTGCCGCGCGTCAGCTCCCGCAGCTGTTCCAGCAGCGGGCCTTCAGTGTGTTCCGGCATCTGCCAGCACAGGGTCACGCGATCCGTGAACTGCGGCGCGGCCTGTTTTACTCCCGCCGCATCGATCAGCAGCGATGCACGCTCATAAAGGGAGTAATCCACCGTCACGCTCAGCTCCACCACGCTGCGCACCGTGACCACCTCGGCATTTTCCAGTGCACGGGCCGTAGCCGTGGTGTATGCACGCACCAAGCCGCCGGTGCCCAGCAGCACACCGCCAAAGTAACGGGTCACCACCACGATCAGATCCGTCAGGCCGCTGTGCTGCAGCACCTCCAGCGCTGGTGTGCCCGCCGTCTTGGCCGGTTCACCATCATCTGAATAGCGTTCCCGGTTGCCTTCCCGCAGGCGGTAGGCATACACATTGTGGCGGGCGGTGCGGTTGGCCGCACGCACCTGTTCCAGAAATGCAACGGCAGCTTCCTCGCTGTCCGCAAATGACAGCGCCGCAATGAAGCGGCTCTTCTTTTCTTCGTATTCTCCTGTGGCCGTGCCATGGATGGTGCGGTAATCCTCCACTGTGGTTCCTCCTGCATGTTATTCAAAACAAGTATAACATAAATCGTCCGTTGTGCAACCACTGCCGCATACGTTTTTGTGTCAAGGCCAGCTCCCGGTACTGCTGCCCGCATGTCCTCTGCCAGAAAAAAGTGCAACAAAAAATCGGCCAAGCCTTGCAGCTCAGCCGATCTTTTGTTAGAAGAAAGCAGATGATCACTTCGTAAAGAGCTGGATCCACTGATGGCCCCAAGTGCTGGAGCTGTTGTAGTAGTAGCCAACACCCATTGCACGAGCTTCGGGATCCAGAATGTTTGCGCGATGGCCTTCGGAGTTCATCCAGGCATTCACGACTTCTTCAGGAGAAACGCTGCCCCATGCGGCATTCTCGCCAGCAGCGGCATCCGTCACGCCGTACTCGCTGAGAACAGTGTACCACTTGGTACCATTGGGACGAACGTGAGAATTGACGGTTGCGATCTCTTCGGCGCGCTGCTGAGCAGCTGCGGTGAGCTTTGCATCGCCCATGGCCAGGGGCTTCAGGCCGTACTTTGCACGCTCGGCATTGACCAGATTCAGAACTTCCTGACGGTAGTTGCTGGTGTAAGAGTTTTCGGGGCAAGAGAAGATCAGCACCCAGTAGTTGTTGTAAGCACCGCCTTCATAGTGGCCCACGCTCATGGTGGTCACATCCGCATTCAGCATGCGCTCACGTGCGAAATCAATGTTCATCCACTGATCCACCGCTGCATCGGGGGTAGAAACGCCAGCTATGTAGTTTTCGCCAACGGACGCATCGTCGATACCATTCTCGGCAAAGATGGTAAAATCGCGCTGGCCATTGGGACGAACGTAGGAATAAGAAGAGGCCAGTTCCTTAGCGCGCTCCTGAGCCGCATTGTTATGGCTGCTGTCGCCCAGCTGAACGGGCTTCAGGCCAGCCTTTGCGCGCTCGTTGTTTACGCGGCACAGGAACTCGTTCTGATAAGCTTCGTCCTGAAAGCTGATGTAGGGATTTTCTTCTTCGATGGAGGCAGAAACCGAAGCCTCAGCTGCGTTTGCAGTAACGGGCTTGAGAGATGCGGCACCAAAAACCACAGCCAAAGTCATAGCTGCTGCTGCGATATTTTTTAGGGTGCGCATCTCGATTTTCATAAGACATCCTCTGCAAGCTTTTGTATATAAAAGCTTTTTTGTATTCATGTGAATGCGCACTGCAACACATCTGCAACTCTTCCGTTTCAAATGTGTTGCTTTTGTGCAACAAGAGTATCACAATAGCATCTCATCGTCAAGGGGTTTCTGTCGATTTTTTGAGAGAAAATGCAAAAAAATCAAAATTTCCCGTTTGGAAAACGTTTCACAAGCGCAACAAGTTCATCCAAGATAACGTAAATTTGTTACGTCTGTGTTGCGATTCACCGTTTTCAGGATTGTTTCGTCACACTTAACGTGTTGCATTTTATTTTTCTACACCTTTTCTGCAGTGTTTTTCATGCATTTTTCTGTATGTTTATTCGCTTATATGCATATTTCAAAGTGTAACAGACTTTTGTGTGCGCTTTTCCATTCCATTCCACTCCCCTCCCATCCCGCAGCCCTTTTCTGGGCTGCAGCCGGCCTTTGGCCGTTCTTTCTGCAACAAAAACAGCACAGGCAGCCTTTTCAGGGCCATCTGTGCTGTGCCGTATTCCTTACATAAAAAGAAGAGCGGCTCCGAAGAGCCGCCCTCCCACAATTCAGGCTATGCTATAAAAAGATCTCGCGTCAGTCGATCACTGAGCAGCCTTTGCTGCCTCGATCTGCTTGATCAGTTCGGGAACAACCTTGAACAGGTCGCCCACGATGCCGTAGTCGGCAACACCGAAGATGGGTGCGCCCTCATTCTTGTTGACAGCGATGATGCACTCGGAGTCCTGCATACCAGCAGTGTGCTGGATAGCGCCGGAAATGCCCAGAGCAACATAGATCTTGGGGTGCACGGTCTTGCCGGTCTGACCAACCTGATGGTCAGCGGTCATCCAGCCTGCATCGGTGACGGCACGGGAAGCACCCACAACGCCGCCGCCCAGAGCGGCAGCCAGCTGCTCAGCCAGCTCAATGCCCTTGTTGACATCCTTGCTGATGCCGCGGCCGACAGAGACGATCACGTCTGCGCCGATCAGATCGACCAGCTTCTCAGCTGCCTTCTCAACGCTCAGGACCTCGGTCTTGATGTCCTCAGCAGCCAGAGCGAATGCGGGCTTCACGATCTGGCAGGCATCAGCCTTGGCCTGATCGAAGGGAGCCTTCTTCATAACGCCGGGACGCACGGTGGACATCTGCGGACGGAAGCGGGGGCAGATGATGGTAGCCATCAGATGGCCGCCGAATGCAGGACGGGTCATCTTCAGGTTGCGGTCTTCCATATCGAACTTCTGCTTGGACAGGTCGATGGTGGAGCTCTCCTTCAGGAAATCGATGTACTTTGCAGTGTCGATGTCCAGATGGGTAGCATCAGCGGTCAGGCCGGTGTGCAGACGAGCTGCGCAGCGGGGGCCCAGATCGCGGCCGATGTTGGTTGCACCGATCAGCAGGACTTCGGGCTTATACTCGTTGACCATGTCGCACACGACCTTAGCGTATGCATCGGTGGTGTAATCCTTCAGCAGGGGGCTGTCGCAGACCATGACCTTATCGGCACCATAGCCGCCCAGCTCCTTGGCAATGCCTTCCACGTTGTCGCCCAGCAGCAGACCGGTGACCTCGCAGCCCAGCTCATCAGCCAGCTTGCGGGCCTCGCTCACCAGCTCGAAATCAGTGGGCATCAATGCGCCCTGGCGCTGCTCGCAGAAGACCCATACGCCCTTGTATTCGTTAAAATCAGCCATTGTAATCCTATGCTCCTTTCATCAGATCAGGTGCTTCTTGGCCAGGATACCAGCCAGCTGTGCGGCAGTATCGTCGCCCTTGAGCATGGTGCCTGCGCCCTTCTGCGGAGGAGTGAAGGACTTAAAGACGTTCGTCGGAGAACCCTTCAGACCGATGGTATCAACCTCGATCAGCGGATCGTCCTTCAGTGCGTTGTAATCAAACACTTCCATCGGCTTGTCGTAGCAGGTGAAGATGCCGTTCACGCTCATGTAACGGGGCTGGTTCAGCTCCTTGATGCAGGTCAGCAGGCAGGGAGTCTGCACCTTGACCATCATGTAGCCGTCTTCCAGCATACGCTTCACGGTCAGGGTGTTGC
>SKER01000429.1_pt1 | contig 49925 bp, 48 predicted proteins | sample 4826961 | NCBI WGS metagenome assembly SKER01 (sample SAMN11008804, study PRJNA524170) | human gut metagenome | biome: Human fecal sample; material: Feces; isolation source: fecal sample from pouch patient p47 | host: Homo sapiens | place: Israel: Tel-Aviv | collected 2016-11-16 | reverse complement strand
GCTACTGGTCTTTTCTTTTTTTGTAAATAAATAAATTGGTCTACAAAAAAGATTTCCACGACCAGATGAATTATTCATCCAACCTATGAAAATCTTACACTAACTCAATTAAGGAAATAGCTATTTAATAATTTTGCAGAAATGATTTCTTGCTGATATGATATTCTAATATATGATGTAATTTGAAATTTAATTAGGGGATTTTTATGGTAAAAAAATATTATGCAGTCAAAAAAGGTCGTCATCCAGGAATATATAAAACTTGGGCTGAATGTCAGAAGGAAGTTAATGGATATCCGAATGCTAAGTTCAAAAGCTTTTTAACGCTTAAAGGTGCTAATGAGTGGCTTCAGGCTACGGGAAATATCGTGCCATCGACTAAAGCAGTTGATTATTCTGATAACATTCTTGTTTATACTGATGGAGGATCCCGTAATCATGGCAATAAGTTGGGGCAGCATGTTAAGGCAGATGATAAAGCGGCCTGGGCTTATTTTATTCAAACTAAAGATCAAGCTCATACAGGAACGGCTGGCGAATTCGGGGCTACTAATAATAAAATGGAGATTACGGCTTTAATCCAAGCGTTAACTAAACTATTAGAACTTGGCCTCCAAGATCAACCAATTACAGCGATTTTGGATTCACATTATGTACTAGACCCAATTATGAAAGGCTGGTTAACTAATTGGCAGCGACGGGGATGGTTAACCGCTGGTGGCAAGCCGGTAGCAAATCAGAAGCTATGGGAAGAAATAGTTACCCTTTTACCTCAATTCCCTAATTTACATTTTGATTGGACTAAGGGTCATGCAACGAATGCTGGAAATAATAAGGTCGATGAATTACTAAATAAAACGATGGATCAGTTATAATTATTTGACAAGAGGATGATAAGAAATGAGAATTGGTATTGACAAAATGGCTTTTGCAACAACAAATGATTATTTAGATCTTGTTGAATTAGCAAAAGAACGCGGCGTAGATCCTAATAAATTTACCATTGGAATTGGACAGGATCTACAGGCAGTTGTGCCACCTACGCAAGATATTGTGACTTTAGGAGCTACGGCAGCAAAAAAATTGCTTACTCCTGAACTAGAGAAAAATATTTCAACGGTAATTGTGGCAACTGAGTCAGGAATTGACAATTCAAAAGCGAGTGCAATCTACATTAAACACTTATTAGGGCTTAGCGATTTTACCCGAACGGTAGAAATGAAAGAGGCGTGTTATTCTGCGACAGCTGCTATCCAATTTGCAAAGGGAGTAGTGGCGCTTAATCCTCAAGAAACTGTATTGGTGATCGCTGCTGATATTGCTCGTTATGGATTAAATACTCCAGGAGAGGTGACTCAAGGAGCTGGAGCAGTTGCAATGCTGATTTCGCAGAACCCTCACATCCTAACCCTTGAAGATACAACGGTTGCTTATAGTAAGGATATAATGGACTTTTGGCGGCCGTTATATGCAACAGAAGCTTTAGTAGATGGAAAGTACTCTACTAATGTTTATATTGAATTCTTCCTTCAAACTTTTACCCGTTACCGGCAATTAACTGGGCGAGAATTAGCGGATTTTGCTGCCCTTACATTCCATATGCCATTTACTAAAATGGGAAAGAAAGGGTTAGAAGGGTTGCTCAAAGATCGTAATGATGAGGTAGCTCAACGATTACGAACACAATTAACCGCAAGTCAGCTATTTTCGCGTCAAGTTGGTAACCTTTACACTGGCTCCCTATATTTATCATTAATGTCATTGTTACAAAATAGTGACTTAAGAGCTGGAAGCCGAATTGGGTTATTTAGCTATGGTTCTGGTGCAGAAGGAGAGTTCTACACAGGAATCCTAGAAGATGGCTACGAACATTATATGAATAATATTCAAGAAGAACTAAAACATCGTCATCAGGTTTCGGTAGCAGAATACGAAAAACTATTCAATAGTCAATTAGGAATGAATGATGGGGATATTGAGTTTGATGTTACTAATGATCCATCGCCTTTCGTTCTTAAAGGACAAAAGGATCATCAACGGATTTATGAAGCCAAATAACCTAAATAAAACGGAGCCCCAAAATGGACTCCTTTTTTATTTAGAAAATATGATCACGAAATAGTCCCACTACTTTACCAAGGATTTTTACGTTGTCTAAGAAGATTGGCTCCATCGTATCATTTTCTGGCTGTAAACGAAAACGTGTTTTTTCTTTATAGAATCGTTTACAAGTAGCTTCATTATCATCATTCATTGCAATAACGATATCACCATTTTTAGCAGTGGATTGTTTACGTACGATTACTTGGTCACCATTAAAAATCCCTGCTTTAATCATACTAGTTCCACGAATGGTAAGCATAAACAAATCATTATTATCTTGAATAGAAGGAGGTATCGGGAAAAACTCAGTAGCATTTTCGACTGCTAAAATTGGTTGTCCAGCCGTAACAACGCCAAGCATTGGAATTTCTTTTTGAATCGGTTTTACACCTAAAATATCAAGTCCCTTGGGTGTGATCTCAAGTGCTCGAGGCTTAGAAGGGTCTTTTTGCAAGAATCCTTGTTCAATTAAGCGGGAGATGTGTCCATGGACTGTTGAAGTTGAAGACAGGCCAACAGCACTACAAATTTCACGAACAGTCGGCGGATAGCCATGATCTTCAACTTGTTTGTGAATATAATTTAGGACGGCCATTTGTTTATTTTTTGCTACCTTTGCCATATTGACACCTCATTATCATTAATTGTGTTAAGCTTATCATAGATGGATGCATATTTCAAACGTACGTTCGCGATTTGCATTGATTTTATAAAATAAGTAAAATCGACTTTATTAAGGAGATGATTATAATGGCTGAATCGAAAGAACAAGATGCTTTATTGAAGCGAATTAATGAACTTGCTCATAAGAATAAAGAAGAAGGCTTAACTGAAGAAGAAACAAAAGAACGAGATCGTTTACGTAAGGAGTACCTAAAGAACTTTAGAGAAGCAATGCGTAGTAATATTGAAATGATGCGGATCTTTGATAAAGAAGGAAAAGAAGTTACTCCTGAAAAGGTTCGTGAAATCCAACGTAAAAAAGGACTTCGTGACGATTAACAGCGATTTGCTCTTTTCAAAAATTGCTCTTTCGTGTAAGATGGATAGGTAACGAGCAAAGGAGGAAGTAATTGTGGGTATGACGATCATGCTAATGATTCTTGCATTATTAGTCGGTTTGGTTATCGGCTTCTTTGGTGCACGTAAATACATGGAAAACTACCTCCGCAATAATCCACCGATTTCGGAAGAGATGCTGCGGACGATGATGCTTCAAATGGGACAAAAACCATCAAGTCGTAAATTACATCAAATGATGCAAGCCATGAAAGCACAAGCTAAAAAGTCGAATCGTAAATAATATAAAAGGATGTGATAATTATCACATCCTTTTATATTGGAAATTAAAATTCGTCATTCTTTGGCTTTGGAGGAACAATATATTTATAATTGGGATCAATTTGTCTATCTAATTGGTCAAAGGCGTCTTGCATTTGCTTTTCTAAGTCAGCCTGTACTTCGGGAGTGAGCCGTTGCTTTCGGTCAATATAAATAGGCTTTCCAAATGCAATTTGGCGCGGCTTACGGGTAAATAGCTGGCCAAATTTTAGGGGTCCCTGGTAAACAGCAGGAACTAAGGGGACGTTTGCCATTTTAGCGATCACGGTGGCCCCGCCTTTTAATTTAGATGAGTAGCGTGATCCGCTAGGGAAAATAATGGTCGATAAGTCAGTCTTCTTTAAAATTGTAACCGGCTTTTTAATAGCAGACGGACCTGGATTTTTCCGATCAACCGGATAGGCATTTAGTGCTTTTAAGAATTTGCTAGCAATTGGATTCTTAAAAAGTTCTTTTTTAGCCATGAAGCTAAATTTTTTGGGCCATACGGCAAGCGCTAGTAAGACAGGATCCATCCAAGTACGATGAGGTGCAATAATAATATAATTGCCTTCAGGGATGTTTTCCCGATTGTATATTTTAGGTCGTCCGTTAATCAAATTTAAAAATGGATTAACGATTTTAACGAGGAAAGTGTACAACATGTCAATCTTCCAATCTATAACAAAATTAAGTTTTCGTTCCTCAGTATGACGAAAAAAAGTGGATCTTGCAAGTACAAAATTAATGGAGGACATAATGGAAAACAGAAATATTTTAAAAAAGGATGAAAGAATTGATCAGTTATATAGTCAGGATGTACGGATAATCCAAAATCCCCATTATTTTGCTTTTTCGTTAGATGCTGTCTTATTAGCAAACTTTGTGCGTCCCAATCATCGACAGAAATTAAAAATTGTTGACTTGTGCGCTGGAAATGGGGCAATCGGCATTTTTCTCCACGATAAGCTTGGCGGAACATTTACCGAAGTTGAATTACAACCACAGATTGCTGATATGGCTGAACGGACAATTTTGCTAAATGATTTACAAGATCGTTATACCGTCATTAATGATGATATCGCAAACGTTAATGATTATATTTCTAAGGACTCGATTGATATTGTCCTTTGTAATCCTCCTTATTTCCCAGTTACAGCCCAAAGCCAGAAGAATCCAAATAAAGCTTTAGCGATTGCTCGTCACGAAATAGCGACTGATTTAGTGACAGTTGTTAAAAAGATGAATGGCTTATTAAAAATGAATGGTCATGGGTATCTTGTGCATCGTCCAGATCGTTTAGGTGAGATTTTACAAGTGTGTCAGGAAAATAGATTAGCACCTAAAAGAATTCAATTTATTCATCCTAAACCTGATCGTGATGCGAATATTTTGTTGCTTGAAGTGATTAAGGATGGCCGGCCTGGAGGAGTAAAAGTAGTACCACCATTGATTGTTCATGGAGCAGATAACCAGTATACTCCAGCGGTTCAGGAGTTATTATATGGCAAGTGAGAAATACTATATTTATGTATTGTATTGTGCAGATAATAGCTTTTATTGTGGCTTTACCAACAATGTTAAACGGCGCTTTCATACTCATCAAACTTATCAAGGGGCAAAATATACTCGTGTGAAAAAGCGTCATCCACTAAAGCTTATTTATTCAGAGGAATTTGAATCAAAGCATGATGCCTTAAGTGCGGAATATTATTTTAAACATCAAACCCGCCGCCAAAAAGAAAAATTTTTACTAGACCATGGTGTTAATTTATTGAAACTACGGAGGAATTAAGATGAAGATTTATATGTATGGTGTTTATCAGGATGAAGTCCCTTACATTGAGGAATGGCAAGAGGAACATCCTGAAGTAACTGTAGACTCAACAACTAAACTTTTAGACGAAAGCACAGTCAACTTGTCTAAAGGAAGCGATGGAGTAGTAGTATTCCAGCAAAAGCCTTATTCAGACGAGGCCTTACGTCAATTAGCGTTTAATGGTATTACAAAGATGTCATTGCGGAATGTTGGGGTTGATAATCTTAATCATGAATTAGTACGAGAACTTGGTTTCCAAATTACTAACGTACCAGTTTATTCCCCAGCTGCAATTGCTGAATTTTCAGTTACTCAAGCACTCAACCTTTTACGTCGAACAAAAGAATTTTATTTAAAATTAGCAAAAGGAGATTATAACTGGGCACCGCATATTGCTAAGGAAATGAATAAGCAGGTTGTCGGGATAGTTGGAACAGGAAACATTGGATCCACAGCAGCTAAAATCTTTGCTGGTTTTGGTGCAAAAGTGATTGCATATAGCCGTCACCAAAATAAGGAACTAGAAGGAATTGTTGAATACGTTAGCCTTGATGAATTATATAAACGGGCAACAATTATTTCGCTTTATTTACCTCATGTTCCAGCGACAGATAAAATGCTTAATGAAAAAACATTTGCAATGATGCAGGACGGGGTCTTACTGGTTAACACTGCACGTGGACCATTAGTCGATGAAAAGGCATTGATTGAAGCGTTGAATAGCGGTAAAGTCGGAGGAGCTGCTTTAGACGTAATGACTGGTGAAACCAAGATTTTTAACCAGCAAATTGATTTCCAAGAAGTTGATTATAACGAATTTAAGGATTTAGTTGATCGGCCAAATGTTTTAATCACGCCACATATTGCTTTCTATACTGATCAAGCAATTAAAAATATGGTTAAGATGAGTTTGTCCGCCAATCTAGATTTGATTAAAACTGGCACCTCAGATAAACTAGTTAAATTTTAAAATAAGTTAAGTGAAAAACCTTGTCAGTTTGCAAGGTTTTTTGTATACTATATTTCGGTGTTACACGCCAATTTCACACCCAGAATGATGGTGGTGAGGGTGCTTAAATAGTCCCATTGCCAGAAGAAGACTGGGGAGGAGAAACAATTTGGAGGTATTATTTATGTCTGTTGTATCTATGAAGCAATTGCTTGAAGCCGGTGTCCACTTCGGTCACCAAACTCGTCGTTGGAACCCAAAGATGGAAGAATACATCTTTACTGAACGTAACGGTATTTACATCATTGACTTACAAAAGACTGTTAAGTTAATTGATACTGCTTACAACTACATGAAAGATGTTGCTGCTAACGATGGTGTTGCTTTATTTGTTGGTACAAAGAAGCAAGCTCAAGATGCTATTGAAGAAGAAGCTATTCGTGCAGGTCAATACTACGTTAACCACCGTTGGTTAGGTGGTACTTTGACCAACTGGAAGACTATCCAATCACGGATTGCTCGTTTGAAGGAACTTAAGAAGATGAGCGAAGACGGTACATTTGATGTTCTTCCTAAGAAGGAAGTTGCTGTCTTAACTAAGCAACGTGAAAAGCTTGAACGTTTCCTTGGTGGTATTGAAGATATGCCACGGATCCCAGATGTTATGTTCATTGTTGATCCTCACAAGGAACAAATCGCTGTTAAGGAAGCTCAAAAGTTACACATTCCAATCGTAGCTATGGTTGATACTAACACTGACCCAGACGACATTGATTACGTTATCCCATCAAACGATGATGCTATCCGTGCCGTTCGCTTAATCACTTCAAAGATGGCTGATGCTTTTGTTGAAGGTAAGCAAGGTCAAGACGATGCTCAACAAGAAACTGCTGATGATAACGCTGCTAACGAAACTGTTAGCGAAGATTCATTAAAGAACTTGAAGAACAGCGTTGAAGGTAAAGAAGACTAAAAATATTAAATCCTTGGGCTGTTTTGTACGGACCATTCTGGCCTAAGTACTAAACAGCCCTTTTTTCAAAAAAGATTATAAAAGGAGAGATTTCGTCATGGCTGAAATTAAAGCTGCTCAAGTTATGCAATTACGTAAAAAATCCGGTGCCGGTATCATGGATGCTAAGAAGGCATTAGTTGCTAGTAATGGTGACATGGACAAAGCAATGGACTACCTTCGTGAAAAGGGTATTGCTAAGGCAGCCAAGAAGAGTGATCGTGTTGCAGCTGAAGGCTTAGCTGATATTGCTGTTAATGGCAATACAGCTGCAATCGTTGAATTGAATTCAGAAACTGATTTCGTTGCTGCTAGTGAACCATTTAAGGACTTATTGAAGAAGGTTACTAAGTTAATTAGTGAAAACAAGCCTGCTAATGTTGAAGAAGCATTAGAAATCAAGACTGAAAATGGCACATTAAATGATGATATTATCAGTACTACACAAAAAACTGGTGAAAAGGTTAGCCTTCGTCGGTTTACTGTTGTAGAAAAGGATGACGGCGATAGCTTTGGTGCATACTTACACCAAGGTGGTCAAATTGCTGCATTGGTTGTCTTAGAAGGTGCTGACGATGCCACTGCTAAAGACGTTGCAATGCACGTTGCAGCTATCAACCCTGAATTCATGACTCGTGATGATGTTTCTCAAGAACGTCTTGACCATGAACGTGCTATCTTCAAGGAAGAAACTTTAAACGAAGGAAAGCCTGAAAAGATCGTTGACAAGATTGTTGAAGGTCGTTTAAACAAGTTCCTTTCACAAATTTGTTTAGCAGATCAAGACTTTGTTAAGGATTCTGACCAAACTGTTGAACAATACGTTTCAAGCAAGAATGGTAAGTTGAAGTCCTTCATTCGTTACGAAGTCGGTGAAGGAATCGAAAAAAAGCAAGATGACTTTGCTCAAGAAGTTAAGGACCAAATGAACTAAGCGTTCGGTCAAAAGGAGGACGTACTCAATGTAGTGCGTCCTTTTTTAAAGATTAACTTACCAATTCAAGGAGGATATCATATGGCAGATATTAAATATAAGCGAGTAATTTTAAAGCTCAGTGGAGAAGCATTAGCTGGCGACAAGGGTTTTGGGATTAACCCACCCGTTTTAAAGGATGTAGCTAAAGAATTAAAAGAAGTTCATAATTTGGGCGTTCAAATTGCCATCGTTGTTGGTGGTGGTAACATGTGGCGTGGTGTTACTGGTGCTGAATTAGGGATGGAACGTGCGCAAGCTGATTACATTGGAATGTTAGCAACTATTATGAATGCCTTATCACTTCAAGATGCGCTTGAATCAATTGGTGTTCCTACCCGGGTACAAACTTCAATTGAAATGCGCCAAATTGCTGAACCATATATTCGGCGGAAAGCTATTCGTCATTTAGAGAAAGATCGAATCGTTATTTTTGCTGGTGGAACAGGAAGTCCTTACTTCTCAACTGATACTACTGCTGCATTACGAGCAGCAGAAATTAACGCTGATGCCATTTTAATGGGTAAAAATGGGGTTGACGGCGTTTACTCAGCTGATCCAAATAAAGTTAAGGATGCTACTAAGTTTGATCATTTAACCCATATGGATATCATTGAAAAGAATTTACATGTAATGGATACTACTGCTAGTTCACTATCGATGGACAATCATATTCCATTGGTAGTCTTCAACTTGAACACATCAGGCAATATTATGAAAGTAGTAACTGGTCAAGAAGTTGGTACAACAATTGAAGGAGACTAATAATATGGCTACAGGAAAAGAAATTTTAAATGATGCCAAACAAAAAATGGCAAAATCAGGTGATGCACTTCAGCGGACACTTGCTGATATTCGTGCGGGTCAAGCCAATGCAAGTTTATTAAATTCTGTTAAAGTTGAATATTACGGAGCACCAACTCCATTAAATCAAGTTGCATCAATCACAATTCCAGAAGCACGGCAATTATTAATCACCCCTTATGACGAAAGCGTGCTTGAAGAAATTGAAAAAGCAATCTATGCATCTAATTTAGGATTAACTCCTCAAAACGACGGAAGTTCAATTCGCTTAATCATCCCACAATTAACTGAAGATCGGCGGAAAGAATTAGTAAAGGACGTTAAAGCTGAATTAGAAAAGGCAAAAGTTGCAGTTCGAAATGTTCGTCGTGAAGCGATGGATGACTTAAAGAAGGGTAACAAGAATGGCGACTTTAATGATGATGAATTCCATGATCTTGAAAAGAAAGTTCAAAACGAAACAGATGCTGGAATTAAGAACCTTGAAGATATTGCGAATACAAAAGAAAAGGAATTAATGGAAGGCTAGTTTTCAGAAATAAAAAGGTTGTGAACTTTGCGTAAGTCCACAACCTTTTTATTTTGGCTAAAATTGAATTGTTATGATAAAACTATGTAACAATTTACTGTGGATTGACAAATCGAAATTTGCCTCTGGTATAATAAAGGCTATAATTAATTGGCAGACGTGAATTTTTAAGAAGTGTCTGTAATTAATCTTAAGTACATGATAAAAATGGAGGAACAATTAGTGTTTTCCAAAAGTAAACATGATGAAATAAATCAGCAACTTGATATGGAACGTATTCCTAACCATATTGCAATTATTATGGACGGTAATGGTAGGTGGGCGCAGAAACGACACCTTCCACGGGTTGCTGGTCATAAGCAAGGAATGCAAACAGTAAAAAAGATTACAATTGCTGCCAGTGAATTAGGGGTAAAAGTCTTATCATTATATGCTTTTTCAACCGAAAACTGGAAACGTCCTTCTTCAGAGGTAAGTTATTTAATGCAGTTGCCTGTCCGCTTCTTCTCAACATTTGTTCCAGATCTTGTCAAACATAATGTTAAGGTGACAGTGATGGGAGATATTACGCAACTGCCTGAAGCTACGCAAAAAGCTGTTAAAGATGCAATGGCTGATACAGCCCATTGTACGGGGATGATTCTCAATTTTGCTTTGAATTATGGGAGTCGAGATGAGATCACTCAAGCTGCTAAAGAGATTGCAGAAGACGTTCAAAATGGGAACTTGGCACTTGCGGATATTGATGAAGCTTCGTTTGGTAAGTACTTGATGTCAGCACAACTGGGTCAATTTGCAGATCCTGACCTGCTAATCAGAACAAGTGGCGAAGAGCGGATTAGTAACTTTATGCTGTGGCAAATTGCTTATAGTGAATTGGAGTTTGTTCCAGAACACTGGCCAGACTTTGATGAAGATTCATTACGGTCAGCAATAATTGCCTATCAAGGACGTCATCGGCGGTTCGGTGGACTAAAAAATCAATAAATAATAAGGGGATTTTGTTTTGAAAACAAGAATAACGACCGCGGTAATTGCACTTGCAATCTTTATACCGCTTATTATATATGGTCATTGGCCATTAACAATTGCAGCCGTTGCCTTAGGAATGGTTGCAATGTCAGAAGTATTGGTAATGAAAAAAATGTTTGTAATTTCGTTTGAAGCTTTGATCAGTTATCTGGGGGTTGCATTATTAATACTGCCGGATAGTTGGCTTGACTTCTTGCCTAGTGTTGCAACTCGATGGTTCGGATTCTATATTTTAGTTGTTTTACTTCTATTACATACGGTTATTCGAAAACAACGCTTTACTTTCGATGATGCTGGGGTTTTAACATTAGCAATGCTCTATATTGGAATGGGATTTCGCTATTTTATTGCTGCTCGTGCAATCAATTTTCAAACGCTATTATATGGAATGTTAATCGTTTGGATTACAGATAGTGGAGCATATTTAATTGGCCGAAAAATTGGTAAAAATAAACTCGCTCCTAAGATTAGTCCTAATAAAACTTGGGAAGGTTCAATTGGTGGTACATTAGCTGCTGTTATTATTTTGGCTATTTATTGCTACTTTATCCCTGTTGGTGCAGGTTGGGTAACAATGATATTCGTTACTTTGATTCTTTCAATCTTCGGTCAATTTGGTGACTTAATCGAATCATCATTAAAACGCTACTATGGTGTAAAGGATTCGGGAAAAATTCTTCCAGGCCATGGCGGAATTTTAGATCGGTTTGATAGTATGCTAATTGTTATGCCAATGCTTCATTTATTAGGGATCATTTAATCAAACGTAAGGAAGAGATTTTTTGATAATAACAATTATTACATTTATTATTGTTTTTGGAATCCTTGTCCTTGTTCATGAATATGGTCATTATTATTTTGCTAAACGAGCAGGAATTCTGGTTCGTGAATTTTCAATAGGAATGGGTCCAAAAATTTGGTGGAAACGAAAAAATGGTACTACCTATACTATTCGAATTTTGCCCCTCGGTGGTTATGTTCGTTTAGCTGGTGCTGATGATGAGGACCAAGATGAGTTAAAGCCAGGTACCCCTCTAACGATTCAACTAAATGATCAAGATAAAGTTATTAGTATTAATGCTAGTGATAAAACAACCTTATTTCAGGGGATCCCCCTTCAATTAGTTGCTTGTGATTTAGAAGATGGCTTATGGATAAAAGGATATGTCAATGGGGACGAAGATCAGCTGAAGGTATATAGTGTTGACCATGATGCAATGATTATTGAACGAGACGGAACCGAGGTACAGATTGCTCCACGTGATGTGCAATTTCGTTCAGCAAGTCTGCCTGCACGGATGATGACTAATTTTGCTGGTCCAATGAATAATTTTATTTTGTCCTTAGTAGTATTTATCATTCTTGGTTTTACCTTAACGGGCGTACCAACTAATAGCAATCAGTTAGGGCAAGTGAATGCCGGTTCCGTAGCTGCCAAAGCGGGCTTAAAAGCAAATGATCGGATTGTTAAGGTTAACAACCAAAAAATAAATAATTGGACTGACCTTTCAACTAATATTTCAAATAAGCCTAACAAGACAGTATCAGTAACGTATGAGCGTGGTAATAAGACATATCATACTAAGCTAACACCAAAAGCAGTTGAGCGAGGGCATCAGAAAGTTGGCCAAATTGGAATTGTTGAAAAGCAAGAGAGAAGTTTAGCTGCTCGATTAAAGTTTGGTTGGCAACAATTTATCCAAGCGGGAACATTAATCTTTAGTGTTCTTGGTCATATGGTTACCCATGGATTTAGCTTAAATGACCTTGGTGGACCGGTAGCAATTTATGCTGGGACATCACAAGCCACCTCATTGGGAATCAATGGAGTTTTAAATTTCTTAGCCCTCTTATCAATTAATTTAGGAATTGTTAACTTATTACCAATTCCAGCATTAGATGGTGGGAAATTATTATTGAATATTGTTGAAGCGATCATTCGGCGACCAATTCCTGAAAAAGCTGAGGGAATTATCACAATGATTGGTTTTCTAATCTTACTAACACTTATGGTTCTAGTAACATGGAACGATATTCAAAGATATTTTATTCGGTAATTAAAAACAAAGGAGTATAGTTTTAATGAAACAGTCAAAAGTATTAATTCCAACAAAAAAAGAGGCCCCAAGTGATGCAGAAGCCTTAAGTCATAAGATGATGATTCGTGCCGGCTACATTTACCAAGTATCTGCAGGGGTATGGTCATATTTACCATTAGCTTACCGGGTTATTCGAAAAGTAGAAAATATTATTCGTGATGAAATGGATAAGGCCGGAGCGGTTGAAATGCTTATGCCGGGACTTCTTCCAGCTGATTTGTGGAAGGAATCTGGTCGTTACGAAAGCTATGGTGATAATCTTTTTAAACTTAAAGATCGTCGTGACCGTGACTTTATTTTGGGCCCAACTCATGAAGAAACCTTTACTGAAGTATTGCGTGATAGTATTAAGTCGTACAAGAAGCTGCCATTAGTAGTTTATCAATTACAAGATAAGTTTCGTGATGAAGATCGTCCTCGTTATGGAATTCTTCGTGGAAAAGAATTTGAAATGCTTGATGGTTATTCCTTCTCAGCAGATCAAGAAGGATTAGACGAAGCCTACAATAATCAAGCAAAGGCTTACCGGAACATTTTTGATCGGATTGGCTTAAACTATAAAGTTATTCTCGCTGATTCGGGAACAATGGGTGGTAAGAACTCACAAGAATTCTCTGCACCAGCTGAAGTAGGGGAAGATATAATCGCTTATACTGATGGAGATTACGCTGCCAATATTGAGAAAGCTGAAAGTAAATTTACTGGTGTACAACAAACAGCTGCTCCTGCACCAATTGAGAAAAAAGCTACTCCGGGTGCTCATACGGTAGATGAAGCTGCAGAAAGTTTAGATCTTGATCCTAATCAAGTTATCAAATCAATGCTTTACATTGCTAAAATGAGTGAAGATGAATACCAACCGGTCTTAGTATTAATGCGTGGCGACGATGAAGTTAATGAAGCAAAGGTAACGAATGCTCTTGATTGTGAAGAACTTGAATTAGCTACAGAAGAAGATGCCGAAAAGTACCTTAATGCTCATCCTGGATCATTAGGACCTGTAGGAGTAGGCGAAGAAGTAAAAATTCTTGCTGATAATTATGTTAAGGTTTTAGTTAACATGGCATGTGGTGCTAATGAAGATGGTTACCATTATATTAATGCTAATATTGACCGTGACTTCCGCGTTGATCAATTTGGTGACTTCCGGAATGTTAAAGAAGGCGAGATTGCTCCTGATGGTAAACCACTTAAATTTACTCCCGGAATTGAAATTGGTCATATCTTTAAGTTAGGTACTCATTACTCAAGCAAGCTTGGTGCCCAAGTTCTTGATAGCAATGGTCGTTTGACAGACGTAATCATGGGAAGTTACGGTATTGGTGTAACCCGTCTATTGTCAGCTGTTGCAGAACAAAATGCTGATGAAAATGGTCTTGTCTGGCCTAATAGTATTGCTCCATTTGATGTTCATGTAATTCCAGTTAATGCGAAGAAAGAAGATCAAATGGCAATGGCTGATAAGATCGATCAACAATTAACTGAAGCTGGTTATGAGGTATTAGTAGATGACCGAAAAGAACGAGCAGGGGTTAAATTTGCTGATTCAGACTTGATTGGTATTCCAATTCGGGTTACTGTTGGTAAGAAAGCTCAAGATGGTATTGTTGAAATTAAGATCCGTAAAACTGGTGAAACTGTTGAAGTTAAACAGGAAGAGCTAGTAAATACGGTGGGAATTTTACTAAAGCAATTGAACGAAGAAAAAAACAAATAATTTAAACTAATGTGGCTGCGATGTTAAGATAAATAACGTTACTCGCACCACATTTTTAAGTAGGAGGATTAGAACGTGGGATTAAGTCGCCAAGAATTATTTGGAAAACTATTAGAACAAATTCACTTTCCGGAAAAAGACAATTCTGCATTCAGAAATGCCGCAGTTCAATCAGTTGTTGTTCATAAAAAGTCTCGGCACTGGGAATTTCACTTAATCTTTAATAAAACTTTACCGTATGACCTATTTACGCAGTTCAACCAGAGCTTACAGCTAGGGTTCAAAGATATTGCTAAAGTTAGTTTGAAGATTAGTACTCCCATGACAGAACTTGATGAATCACAGATAGCTAATTATTGGCAGTTCATCATTAATAAGGCAATTAGTGATACACCAATGCTCCAACAAGCTTGCTTACAAACGGCTCCCGAGGTTAAGGAGGGTCGTGTAACGCTGGTTGTTGAAAATGAGGTAATTAAAGACTTACTAGCACAGAAAGCATTAGATAAGATTGAAAAATCATACCAAGAGCTAGGCTTTCCTAAATTTAGGATTCACCCATTTGTTGACCAGTCAGCCTCGCAAGCAAAAATTGAAGAATTAAAGGCTAAACACGAGAAAGCCGATGCTGCGCTTGCTGCCAAGGCGGCTGCCCGGATTAAGAAAAATGAGGCTGCAAAGAAGACAGCAAAGAAAAGTGCACCAGTTGCTCCTGCTGATGGCCCAGTTCAACTTGGCCGGATGATTGATAGTAAGCAGAATGTTATTCAAATGAAAGACATTGAGGGTGAAGAGCGGTCCGTGGTTGTTGAAGGATATGTATTTAATGCAGAAATTCGCGAACTACGCTCAGGTCGTCAATTATTAACCTTTGAAATTACGGACTACACTTCTTCTTTTGCTGTCAAGAAATTCTCACGCAACAGTGATGAAGAAGCACAATTTGCCAATATCAAAGCAGGAATGTGGTTGAAAGTTCGCGGGCCTGTACAAGAAGATACTTGGATGCGAGACTTGGTAATCACGGCTTATGATGTTAATGAAGTAACTCATACGGCGCGTCAAGATAAAGCTCCTCAAGATGATAAACGAGTTGAACTTCATACGCATACAACAATGAGTCAGATGGATGCCACTAATTCGATTACTGAGCTTGCAACTCGTGCTCATAAGTGGGGACATCCAGCAATTGCGGTAACCGATCATGGGAATGTCCAGGCTTTTCCAGAAGCATTTAGCGTGGCCCAAAAAACGGGCATTAAAATGCTATATGGAATGGAAGCTAATGTTGTTGATGATGGAATTCCATTGGTATACAACGAGAATCATGAAGAACTCGCTCATCAGACCTATGTCATTTTTGACGTGGAAACGACAGGGTTATCGGCAATTTACGATAAGGTAATTGAATTGTCTGCAGTTAAAATGCAAGATGGAAATGTCTTAGAACGTTTTGATGAATTCATCGATCCTGGTTTCCCGTTATCAGAACAAACAACTAATTTAACTAGTATCACCACTGAAATGGTTCAGGGTTCAAAAACTGAAGAAGAAGTTTTTCAGATGTTTAAGGACTTTTGTAAGGGCTGTATCATTGCTGGTCATAACGTTGCATTTGATATGGGTTTTATGAATACTGGCTATGAACGTCATCAAATGGGAAAAATCGCGGAACCAGTAATCGATACATTACCACTGGCGCGATTCTTATATCCTGATATGCGAGGATACCGATTAAACACGCTTAGTAAAAAGTTTAAGGTAGCATTGGAACATCACCACCGTGCTAACTATGATTCGGAAGCTACAGGACACTTGCTTTATAAGTTCTTGAAAGATGCTGAAGCCCGTTATGATGTGAAGTATGTGGATGATTTAAATAAGCACATGGAAGAAAATAATGCTTACCGTCATGCGCGGCCTTTTCATGTAACGATTTTTGCGCAGACCCAGGCTGGTTTGAAAAACTTATTTAAGTTAGTATCGCTATCAAACGTTGAATATTTTTACCGAGTACCGCGAATCCCGCGAACAGTGCTGACGAAATATCGTGAAGGACTGCTTTTGGGAACTGCTTGTTCATCGGGAGAAGTATTTACCGCGATGATGGAGAAAGGTTACGATCAAGCACTAGAAAAGGCGCGCTACTATGATTTTATTGAAGTTCAGCCCAAGCCAAACTATGCACCGTTACTTGAACAACATGTGATTGCAGATGAAGACCACCTCGAAGATATCCTCAAAAATATGGTCAAACTAGGGGATGAGTTGGAAAAAACAGTGGTTGCCACTGGAGATGTCCATTACCTTGATCCACATGATGGAATTTACCGTAAGATCCTGATTAATTCGCAAGGTGGCGCAAACCCGTTAAATCGAACTGAGCGTCCAGAAGTGCACTTTAGGACCACTGATGAAATGCTAAATGAATTTGCTTTTCTCGGTGAAGAAAAAGCCCACGAATTAGTTGTAGAGAATAGTAATAAGATTGCAGCTGAGATTGATGACAATATTCGGCCAGTAAAAGATAAACTTTATCCACCGCATATGAAAGGGGCCGAACAGGAAATCCAAGATCGGACATGGAATACTGCGCGAAAATGGTATGGTGATCCTTTGCCACAACTAGTTCAGGACCGGATTGAATTAGAGTTGAACAGTATTGTTAAGAACGGATTCTCTGTTCACTATTTAATTGCCCAACGACTAGTAGCTAAGTCCAATAAAGACGGATACTTAGTAGGTTCGCGGGGATCTGTTGGTTCAAGTGTGGTTGCAACGCTTTCGGGAATTACAGAAGTTAACCCGTTGCCACCGCATTACCGTTGTCCAAATTGTCAATTTACTCACTTCTATACGCAAGGGGAATATAGTTCAGGTTTCGATTTGCCAGATAAAAAATGTCCAAAGTGTGGCACTCTAATGGTAAAAGACGGTCATGATATTCCATTCCAAACTTTCCTTGGGTTTAAGGGTAATAAGGTACCAGATATTGATTTAAACTTCTCTGGTGACTACCAGCCAATTGCCCATAACTATATGAAAGTCTTATTCGGTGAAAAAAATGTATTCCGTGCCGGGACAATTGGTACGGTTGCTGATAAGACGGCATATGGATATGTGAAGGCTTACGAACGAGATACAGAAAAGGAATTTAGAAAGGCAGAGGAGGATCGCTTAGCAAAAGGAGCTACTGGTGTTAAGCGAACTACTGGTCAGCACCCAGCGGGAATTATTATTGTTCCTGATGATATGGATATTTATGACTTTACACCTGTACAGTATCCTGCTGATGATCAAACAGCTGCCTGGGAAACAACTCACTTTGATTTCCACTCGATTCACGATAATATTCTTAAAATGGATATTTTGGGACATGATGATCCAACGATGATTCGTGCCTTGCAAGATTTATCAGGAATTGATCCTCAATCGATTCCAATGGATGATCCAGGGGTGATGGCCTTATTCTCTAGTCCTAAGGTATTAGGGGTAACTGAAGAACAAATTCAAAGTAAAACTGGTACACTAGGATTGCCGGAATTCGGGACGCGATTTGTCCGGGGGATGCTGGAGGATACTCATCCGAAAAATTACTCGCAATTATTACAAATTTCTGGTCTTTCACATGGGACTGGTGTGTGGCTAGATAATGCCCAGGAACTAATCAAACAGGGAATTGCCACTATCGCTAATGTTATTGGTTGTCGTGATAACATCATGACCGACTTAATCCACTATGGAATGGACTCAGAAATTTCTTTCCAAATTATGGAACACGTACGGAAGGGGCGCGGGATTCCAGACGAGTGGCAAGAAAAGATGCATGAAGCTAATGTTCCACAATGGTATATGGACTCATGTTTGAAGATTAAGTATATGTTCCCGCGGGCGCACGCGGCTGCTTATGTCTTGATGGCTCTACGAATTGCTTACTTTAAGGTTTATTTCCCGTTAGTTTATTATTGTGCATTCTTCTCTGTGCGAGCAGATGACTTTGATGTAGTAGCGATGTCTCATGGTAAAGATGCGGTTAAGCAACGGATGAAAGAAATCAATGATAAGGGAAATGATGCCAGTGCAAAAGAGAAGAATCTCTTAACAATTCTTGAACTAGCTAATGAGATGCTGGAACGGGGCTTTAAGTTTAAGATGGTTGATATTGAAAAATCAGATGCCTCCGATTGGTTGATTGATGGTGATTCATTAATTGCACCATTCCGAGCAGTTCCTGGATTAGGGCTAAACGTTGCTAAGCAAATTGTTGCCGCACGTGAAGAACGTCCATTCCTTTCTAAAGAAGATTTGGCAGAGCGTGGAAAGGTTTCGCAGACACTTATTGACTTTTTGACAGATAATCATGTATTAGATAAGCTGCCTGACGAAAATCAACTTAGCTTATTTTAAGGAATAGTAATGAAAACTTGCTTCATTGCTTGCCAGTGGCTGTGTTACATGCTACAATAGATTATGGTAAATAACTCGTGGGAGTGAGCAGAGATGCTCGCTCTTTTTATTGCAAATAATGGAGGTGACACGTTTGAGCAGTGTTGTAGAAACTGTAACAGATCTTGTAACGCCGATTTTACAGGACCATGATTTTTACTTATATGATTTAGAGTTTGTAAAAGAAGGTAAAAGCTGGTACCTCCGCGTTTATATTGATAAAGACGGTGGGATTACGCTAGAAGATTGCGCACTTGTCAGTGATGAATTAAGTGAAGCATTAGATAATGTTGAACCTGATCCAATTCCACAGGCTTACTTTTTAGAAGTTTCCTCACCAGGTGCTGAACGCCCACTGAAGAAAGAGGAAGATTATCAACGAGCAATTGACCATTACATTCACATTTCTCTTTACCAACAGATTAATGGTCAAAAGGTTTATGAGGGTACGTTAACGCAATTGTCTAATAAAGAAATTACGTTGGATTATTTAGACAAGACTCGTCATCGGCAAATTACGATTGATCGTCAGAAAATTGCCCAGGCCCGATTAGCGATTAAATTCTAGTATTAAAGGAGTGTCGAAAGGTGAGTAAGCCAAAAATTAACACTGAGATGATTGGCGCCCTTGATTATCTTGAAAAAGAAAAGGGTATCAAGAAAGAGATTGTTATTGAAGCGTTAGAACAAGCACTTGAATCAGCATACAAGCAAAATTACGGTGATAAGAATGTTGAAGTAGAATTCAATTCATTGACTGGTAATATTAAAGTCTACGCTGTAAAAACAATTACTGATGATGAAGAAGCAGTCGAAGCAGACAGCAACGAATTTATGAGTTTAGCTGATGCACGGAAGCTTCCTCATGGCCAAGGTTATGATATTGGTGATGAAATTCGCGAAGAAGTTACCCCTCGTGATTTTGGTCGGATTGCTGCCCAAACTGCTAAACAAGTGGTAATGCAGCGTCTCCGTGAAGAAGAACGGAAAATCATTTACGACAAGTATAAGACTTATGAAAATGAGATTATCACTGGTGAAGTTTCACGAGAAGATAAGCGTTTCACATATGTTGATTTAGGAGATGGTGTAGAAGGTGCCATGGGCTTTAGAGATAAGATGCCTAATGAGCATTACCACGTCCATGATCGGATTCAAGTATACGTAACGAAAGTAAATGACGATCGTCGGGGACCACAAATTTTTGTTAGCCGGACTGCTCCAGAACTTTTAAAGCGATTATTTGAACGAGAAGTGCCTGAAATCAAGGATGGGACTGTCTTAATCGAAAATATTGCTCGTGAAGCAGGTGATCGTGCTAAGGTTGCAGTATACTCAAATGATCCTAATGTTGATCCAGTTGGGACTTGCGTTGGTCCACGAGGTTCTCGTGTCCAAGCAATCGTTAATGAACTTGATGGTGAGAATATGGATATTGTGGAGTATGTTAAGGAGCCCGCTAAGTTTATCGCTAATGCATTGAACCCAGCAGAAGTACTGGATGTAATCTTTAACGAAGAGAAGGCAGCAAGCGAAACTGAGGATAGCGAAGGTGAAGAAACGACTGAAGGACAAACAGAACGTTCATGCACTGTCGTTGTCCCAGATAGCCAATTATCCTTAGCCATCGGTAAGCGGGGACAAAATGCTCGTCTTGCTGCTCGTTTGACTAAGTACAAGATTGATATCAAGTCTGAATCTGAAATGGCTGAAAATGACCAAGAATCTGAAGAAGTAGCTGATTCAGAAGAAAATGTTGACAATAACGAAGAATAACTAGAAATTAAGCAGCGGGGTGAAAATAATGAAAAAGAGAAAAATACCGATGCGTAAAGACATTGTTACCGGTGAAATGATGCCTAAACGGCAATTGATTCGGGTAGTTAAGAATAAGGAAAATGAAGTCTCCTTAGACCCAACTGGTAAAAAGCCTGGTCGTGGAGCATATGTTGCAGTAGATGTGGATATTGCAAAGCGCGCCAAGAAAGAAAAAACTTTTGAAAAAGCTTTTCATGTTCAACTTGATGAATCATTTTATGATGAATTAATCAAGTATGCAGACCACCTACAGGCACGACAAGAGTTATTTGGTAATGATCAAAAATAAAGAACAGGTCTTAAACCTCCTTGGAATCGCTCGGCGTGCCCGGCAACTTCAGAGTGGGGAAGAGATTGTCTTAAAAAATATTCAAACTAAAAAGGCAAAGTTTGTATTCCTAGCTTCAGATGCTGGAAAAGCTAGTGCAAAAAAGATTACTGATAAATGTAAATTTTATGGCATTCCTTTTTCAACAGATTTCACTAGAGAACAACTTAGCCGGGCAACAGGGCAAGCACGAACAGTTTTTTGTGTAATGCAATCAGGTTTTGCAAGAAAGTTTGAGGAACTACTAACTATGAGATAAGGAGTGTGAGCATATGGCCAAAGAACGAATTTATGAATTAGCTAAGGAATTAAAAATGCCTAGCAAAGACTTAGTTAATATGGCCAATCGGCAAGGAATGGGAGTTAAAAGTCACATGTCTTCTGTTACCCCAGATCAAGCGCAACAATTACGTCAACTTGCAAAGGGTGGACAAAAAACAACTAATAATCAACACCAACCAGTAAAGAAAAATGATGGTCACAATAAGCAAAATAACCATCAAGCACAAAATCATAATCAACACCACGATCATGATAAGGCACAAAATGAGCGTCCACAAAAGAAAAACAATAGCCGACCAAACAATGGAACAAAAGATAATAATCAACACCAAAACAATGGTGGTCGATTTGGCGGCAACTTAAATAACGATCAAGGCCGTAATGGCAAACGCTTTAATAAGAAAAATAAGAAGAATAAGAAACACAATAAGAACAAGCGGTTACGTGAAGTAGCTCATAAGCAACCAACACAACGAAAAGATAAGCCGCTTCCAGAAGTATTAGAATATACTGATGGGATGAATGCCCAAGACTTAGGAAAGATCTTACACCGTTCACCAGCAGAAATCGTTAAAAAATTATTTATGCTTGGTGTAATGATCAACCAAAATCAGTCACTTGATAAGGATACAATTGAATTATTAGCAACTGATTACGGTATTGAGGCTAAGGAAAAGGTTCAAGTTGACGTTTCAGACATTGATAAGATGTTTGAAGATGAACAAAACAATACTGAACATCAAGTAACGCGGCCAGCTGTTGTTACTGTTATGGGACACGTTGACCATGGTAAGACAACCTTGCTTGATAAGTTACGTCACTCTCATGTTACTGAACATGAAGCAGGGGGAATCACCCAGGAAATTGGTGCTTACCAAGTTCACTATAATGATCAATTAATTACGTTCCTTGATACGCCAGGACACGCGGCCTTTACTGAAATGCGTGCACGAGGAGCTAATATTACTGATATCACGGTCCTTGTTGTTGCAGCTGATGATGGAGTTATGCCACAGACAGTTGAAGCTATTCACCACGCGCAAGCTGCCCAAACACCAATTATTGTTGCAGTTAACAAGATTGATAAGCCAGGTGCAAATCCAGATCGTGTAACTGAAGAATTAGCAAAGTATAACTTGATTCCTGAAGACTGGGGTGGAGATACGATTTTTGTTAAGATTTCTGCCAAATTTGGTAAGAATCTTGATGAATTACTTGATATGATTCTACTCCAAGCTGAAATGCTGGAATTAAAGGCTAATCCGGATCAAAATGCGGCTGGATCAGTTGTTGAAGCCCGCCTTGATCAAGGTCGGGGATCAGTTGCCACTGTTTTAATTCAACAAGGTACTCTTCATGTCGGGGACCCAATTGTTGTTGGTAACACATTTGGTCGTGTGCGGACAATGACAAATGAAAATGGTCGTCGTATTAAAGAAGCTACCCCATCTACTCCTGTTGAGATTACTGGGTTAAATGAAGTACCAGAAGCCGGGGATCGGTTTGTTGTCTTTGATGATGAAAAGACTGCCCGTGCAGCAGGTGAAGAACGGGCTAAACGAGCAATGGATAAGGAACGTCAAAAGACTTCTCATGTTACATTAGATAACCTCTTTGCAACTATGAAGAAGGGTCAAATGAAGACCTTACCGATTATCATTAAAGCCGATGTTCAGGGATCTGTTGAGGCTCTAAGTCAAAGCCTTCAAAAGATTAAAGTTGACGGTGTTCGTGTTGATATTATTCACCAAGCCGTTGGTGCCATTAATCAAAGTGATGTTACCTTAGCTGAAGCGTCTAATGCGGTTATCATTGGTTTTAATGTTCGCCCAACTGCCGTAGCTAAGACATTGGCTGACTCTAATAGTATTGATATCCGTCTTCACCGTGTCATTTACGATGCAATTGAAGAAGTTGAAGATGCGATGAAGGGGATGCTTGAACCGGTATACAAGGAAGAAACAATTGGTCAAGTAGAAGTTCGTCAAATCTATAAGGCATCAAAAGTTGGTACAATTGCCGGGGGAATGGTTACTTCTGGTAAGATTACCCGTGATGCAAAGGTTCGTTTAGTTCGTGATGGCGTTGTTATTTACGAAGGTGAATTAGGTAGTCTTAAGCGCTTCAAAGATGATGTCAAAGAAGTTAAGCAAGGTTACGAATGTGGGTTGACAATTGAAAACTACAATGACATTAAAGAAATGGATGTTATTGAAGCCTACAAGATGAAAGAAGTTCCAGTTAAGTAAAAGCTGAGGAGAGATAAAGATGCCAAGTAAACACTATCGAGTAGATCGTTTAGCTCAAGAAATTCAAAAAGATGTTGATGAAATCTTGTTAAAACGTGTTCGTGATCCACGTGTACAAAACGTTACAATTACAGGTGTGGATGTTACTGGTGATCTCCAGCAAGCAACCATCTATTACAGTATCTTGTCAGATCTTGCTTCTGATGCGGAGAAGGCACAGGCTGGATTAGATAAGGCAACTGGGTTAATTCGCAGTGAATTAGGCGCACGTCTTAATATTTTTAAGACTCCAGAAATCAAATTTGTAAGAGACCCATCAGTTGCTTACGGTAGTCGAATTGATCAACTCATTAACGACTTACACAAAAAAGAAAAATAATTAGCAAAAAGGGAGCGAGACAGAAGTTACTTGTGACTTCGTTTTTCGACGCGAAGCAAGCCTCTGGGAGCCCCTCACAAGCAACAATCGGCCTCCAACGTTCGTTTTTTTACCGAGCGATGGAGGCCATTGTTGTACTGCACTATTTGTCTTTTGTGAAAGTAACTTAACTTATATCACAGCCCCTTGGAGGAATAACGATGGATGGAATAATACCCTTATATAAAGAACGTGGGATGACTAGTTTTGCATGTGTTAGTCGACTACGACAAATTTTAAAAACTAAAAAGATTGGTCATTCAGGAACACTTGATCCAGGTGTAGCGGGTGTTTTACCGATTTGTGTTGGAAATGCTACCAAAGTTGTTGATTATTTGATGCAATCAGGAAAACAATATCAAGGCGAGCTTTTAATTGGTTTTGCGACTACTACTCAAGACCTTGATGGAGAAAAAATTGAGGACAAAGAAGTTACAAATGAAATTCCGACTAGTGAAATCCTATCAGCCATGAATTCATTAACGGGGACAATAATACAAATCCCACCGATGTATTCGGCTGTAAAAGTAAATGGAAAAAAACTTTATGAATATGCAAGAGCTGGTGAAACTGTTGAACGGCCCAAACGACAAGTGACTATTAGCAAATTTAAATTACTAAGCTCAAAGTATGATGAGGAAAATAAACAACAACGAATCCGTTTTAATGTTGAATGTAGTAAGGGTACTTATATTCGGACGCTTGTTGTTGACCTTGCACGTAAACTAGGGTATCCAGGAGTAATGAGTTTGTTAACGCGGTTGAAGAGTGGAGGCTTTACTCTTGATCAGACTCTAAGTTTAGACGACGTTCGCGATGCTGTTGCGACCCAAACTCTCCAGCAATATTTGTATCCTTTAGATTATGCTTTGAAGGACTATCCGCAATTAACGATTCAAGAGGCTCAATGGAAAAAGGTTCAAAATGGAGGATGGCTTTCTCCAAGTGAACTTAATACTAGTGAGAAGGAAATTGTGTTATCATTTGATGGACAAGTAAAAGCACTATATCATTTTGATCCGAAAAATAAAATGTATAAGCCAACTAAAATGTTTGCAGTTAATTGAGGAGTGTAGGAGTTGCAAGTTATTAAAATTCACCATCCTTTGGAAAAAAGACTAATTCCTGCGGGGCCAATTGTACTTGCAATGGGTTTCTTTGATGGTGTTCATCGGGGACATCAGGCAGTAATCAAACGTGCCCGTGAAATTGCCCGTGAAAAAGGATTGCCATTAGTAGTTTTGACGTATGATCATGCTCCAGGAATTGTTTATCGTCAATATAAGGGCGGCTTTAAATATCTATCAACGGTCGATAGGAAGCTTGAGTTATTAAATGACCTTGATGTCGATCGGGTTTATTTAATAAGCTTTACCTCGTCTTTTGCAAGTCTTTCTCCTCAGCAATTTGTTGATGAGTATTTGGTAGGCTTTCATGCTCAAACGGTCGTAGCAGGTTTTGATCATACTTATGGAAAAGAAGATATTGCATCAATGAAGTTGCTTCCTAAGTATGCAGCGGGACGGTTTGAAGTTGTAACTGTGCCCAAATTTACTGAGGATGGAAGTCAAGAAAAGGTCGGTTCGCGAGAAATTCGGAAATTAATTGATGCTGGTAATGTAGAAGCAGCCAACCAAGCACTAGGGTATCCTTATCAAACAACTGGCTTAGTAGTTCATGGCTTAGCTCGTGGACGAACACTTGGTTTTCCTACAATCAATGTTGAGCATCCAGAAGAGGAGCGAATTCCTGGGATTGGGGTCTATGCTGTCAAAGTTAAGCTCGGTAAGAAGTGGTATGACGGCATGGCAAGTGTTGGCCATAACATAACATTTGGCGATGCTAATCAATTAACGGTTGAGATTAATCTATTTGATTTTCAACAAATGGTGTATGGTGAAGAAGTAGTTGTGCGCTGGTATCAGTACCTTCGTGGCGAAGAAAAGTTCACGGGAGCGGATGCATTAGTAGCACAGATGAAGCAAGATGAACAAAACGCCCGTCGTATTTTAGAAAAATATAAATAAAAGAGGTTTAGATTGATCTTTCGTGGCAATTTCGCCACCAAGATTCATCAAACCTCTTTTTTAATGCCGACTTCCCCGATGACTGGTAGTCTGGTTAATTTTATGAATATTTCGTTCAAATTTGAATCCGCCATCAGTCACTAATTTGAAATGCCGCATTTTCCCGTTAAAAGGCTGGCCGTTTAAGCGTACTGTTGTCCAGTTACGCATAATTTCGGTCATGGAAGCAAGTGCCTTAAGTTGATTAGGATTGTTCTCCTTAATTGCTTCGTCTTTAATATCTGACTGCAAGCGATAGATTAGGTTGTTATGGTATTCTAATAGTTCATTCGTTAGGGACGCATTGCGGTATTTATTAAATAACTTCTGAATTAATAACATTGCTTCTTGAGTATTCTGAGGTTGAATATAGCGATGTTCTTTATGTTTCATGGATAAAGCTCCTTTTAAAAATTATTTGACGTTTCTTGACTTTTAGGGGAGTAATTGGTATATTATACAGTGTGTTTAGCACTTGACCCTAATGAGTGCTAAAAGGGGAAGTGATATACGATGCTAACACAACGACAGAAAAAGATTCTGCAAGCGATTGTACGTCAATACACATCAACTGGTCAACCGGTTGGATCAAAACATTTAGCAGAAAAGTTGCCTTTTAAGGTCAGTTCAGCAACTGTCCGTAATGAGATGGCGGTTTTAGAGGACAATGATTTGATCTTAAAAGAGCACTCTTCATCAGGCCGGATTCCATCTAAACGAGGTTACCGTTATTATGTTGATAATTTGCTTGATCCACAAGCAGTTACTGATAATGACCTGGTAGTAATTCAAAACTCACTTGGAACCGGTTTTCAAAAGATTGACGAGATTATTTCACATTCAGCAGATATCTTATCAAACTTAACTTCATATACTGCTTTTACATTAAAGCCTGAGCAAGAAAGTGTTCGTTTGAGTGGCTTTCGAGTTGTGCCGCTAGGAAATCATAAGGTTATTGCGATCTTGGTTACCGATAGCGGTGAGGTTGAAAATCAGTCATTCACTTTGCCGGCAGACATTGACACAGATGCATTGCAGGCAGTAATTAGAATGATTAATGATCAATTAGTTGGTTTGCCGCTATCAGAAGTGGTAAAACGACTAAAAGATGATATTCCACTTCAGGTTCTGCATTATATGCATAGTCCCGATGGTTTCCTTGATATTTTTGATAATGTCTTATCTCAAGCAGCACGTGAGCGGTTTTTCGTTGGTGGTCGATTGAACTTACTGGATTTTGCAAGTACTCATGATCCCCATGCAATCCAATCACTGTATGGCTTGTTAGATAAGAACGACAACTTATCGAATATCTTGGATTCAACACTTACCTCAGATAATGGAGTTAATGTTAAAATCGGTCAAGAAATCTCTAAGAATAAGCTTCTTGATGATTATAGCTTGATTACTGCAAGTTATAATGTTGAACAATATGGACGAGGAATTATTGCAGTTCTTGGTCCAACAAGGATGCCTTATTCACGGACGATTGGAATTGTAAATGCCTTTCGCCAAGAATTAGCAAAACGGCTATTAGATTTCTACCGTCACTATTATGATTCATAGGAGGCGAGTTAATTGGCCAAGGAAAAACAAGAAGAACAACAAAAACAAACTGCGCCTGAAAATGAAAAGGCACCTAAAAAAGATATAAAAAAAGAGGCTTCAGATAAGAAGGATGATCAAACTGTTAAATTAAAAGAAGAGATCGCTGACTTAAAGAAGCAGCTCGCTGATAAAGATGACAAATATTTACGAGCAGAAGCAGAAATTCAAAATATGACTAATCGTTTTAATAAAGAACGGGCTCAAATCCTTAAATATGATGGTCAGGATTTAGCAAAGTCAATTTTACCAGTGCTTGATAACCTTAAACGGGCTTTAGCAATTGAAGTTGTAGACGATAATGGCAAGCAACTTAAAAAGGGCATTCAAATGGTCCATGATCATCTTGTAAAGGCATTAAATGATCATGGCATCACTGAAATCAAAGCTGATGGTGAAACATTTGATCCTACTCTTCACCAGGCAGTTCAAACTGTTTCGGTCGAAGAAGGTCAGAAGCCTGAAACTGTTGTTAATGTTCTTCAAGCAGGATATCAACTCAAAGACCGGGTATTACGCCCAGCAATGGTTGTTGTAGCTCAATAAATTTGTGAGAGAAGGAAATAAATTATGGCAAGTAATAAGATTATTGGTATTGATTTAGGTACTACTAACTCTGCGGTTGCTGTTATGGAAGGTAATGAACCTAAGATTATCACCAACCCAGAAGGAAGTCGGACAACACCATCTGTTGTTTCATTTAAGAATGGTGAAACTCAAGTTGGAGAAGTAGCAAAGCGTCAAGCAATTACTAATCCTAACACTATTTCATCAATCAAGAGTCACATGGGTGAAGCAGGATACACTGTTGAAGTTGATGGTAAGAAATATACTCCACAAGAAATTTCAGCAATGATTTTGCAATACCTTAAGAAATATGCTGAAGACTACATTGGTGATACTGTTACTCAAGCAGTTATTACTGTTCCTGCATACTTTAATGATGCTCAACGTCAAGCTACTAAGGATGCCGGTAAAATTGCGGGCCTTGATGTAAAGCGGATTATTAACGAACCTACTGCTTCATCCCTAGCATACGGTCTTGACAAGAAGGACAAAGATGAAAAGATCCTTGTTTATGACCTTGGTGGTGGTACATTCGATGTTTCCATCCTTGAATTAGGTGACGGTGTCTTCCAAGTTCTTTCTACTAATGGTGATACTCATTTAGGTGGGGATGACTTTGACCAAAAGATCATGGATTGGTTAATTGATGGCTTTAAGGAAGAACATGGTGTTGATCTTTCTCAAGATAAGATGGCTCTTCAACGTTTGAAGGATGCTGCTGAAAAGGCTAAGAAGGACTTGTCAGGTGTTCAAGAGGCACAAATCAGCTTACCATTTATTTCAGCTGGTGAAAACGGTCCATTACACTTGGAAAAGACATTAAGCCGGGCACAATTTAACCAATTAACTAATGACTTAGTTGAACGGACAAAGCAACCAGTATTGAATGCTTTGAAAGATGCTGATCTTACTTTTGATGACATTGATGAAGTTATCTTAAATGGTGGATCTACTCGTATTCCTGCTGTTCAAGAAATGGTTAAGGAATTAACTGGTAAGGAACCTAACCACTCAATTAATCCTGACGAAGCCGTTGCTCTTGGTGCAGCTATTCAAGGTGGGGTTCTTACTGGTGATGTTAAGGATGTCGTATTACTTGATGTTACTCCACTTTCACTTGGTATTGAAACCATGGGTGGTGTCTTCACTAAGTTGATTGACCGTAACACAACTATTCCTACTTCAAAGAGTCAAATCTTCTCCACTGCTGCTGATAACCAACCAGCTGTTGATATTCACGTTCTTCAAGGTGAACGTCCAATGGCAGCAGATAACAAGACTTTAGGTAACTTCCAACTAACTGATATTCCTGCTGCTCCTCGTGGTGTTCCTCAAATCAAAGTTACATTTGATATCGATAAGAACGGTATTGTTAATGTTTCTGCTGAAGATCAAGGAACTCACAAGAAGCAAAACATCACTATCAAGTCTAACTCAGGCTTAAGTGATGAAGAAATTGAACGGATGAAGAAGGATGCTGAAGAGCATGCTGAAGCCGACAAGAAGAAGAAGGAAGAAGTTGACTTAAAGAATGAAGTTGACCAAGAACTCTTCCAAGTTGATAAGACTTTGAAGGAAGTTAAGGGTAAAGTTCCTGAAGATGATATCAAGAAGGCTGAAAGTGCTCGTGACGAATTAAAGAAGGCTAAAGAAAGTGGCAACCTTGATGAAATGAAAGCTAAGAAGGATGCTTTAAACAAAGTTATTCAAGACCTTAGCGTAAAGCTTTACCAACAAGCTCAAGGTGCACAAGGTGGCGCTGCTAATGGTCAGCCTGGTGATAACCAACAAAATGGTAATAACAACGGTAATGATGACAATACTGTTGATGGTGATTTTAAGGACGTTACACCAGACGACAAGAAATAGCCTGCGGTAAACAGTCTTAAAATGTTAGTGTAAAAGCCAAAGGCCAGAAAAAAGGACTTTGGCTTTTACTTTCGTTTGCTGGCTGTGGTATAACTAAACAAGCAATAAAGTAATGAGGTATTTATTATATGGCAGAACAAGATTATTATGACATTTTAGGTGTCTCTAAGGATGCATCCGAAAAAGACATCAAGCGTGCATATCGTCGGCTTGCGGCAAAATACCACCCAGATGTTAACCACGAGCCTGGTGCAGAAGAAAAGTTTAAGAAGATTAATGAAGCATATGAGACATTAAGTGATAGTCAAAAACGTGCTCAATATGATCAATTTGGTTCAGCTGGCCCACAAGGTGCTGGCGGTCAAGGCTTTGGCGGCTTTGGTGGTGGTCAAGCTTATTCTAACTTTGGCGGCGGCTTTGACGACATCTTTAGTCAATTCTTTGGTGGCGGTGGTCGTACTCGTCGGGACCCAACAGCCCCGCGTCAAGGACGTGATTTACAATATGCAATGACTCTTGATTTTATGGATGCGGTTTTTGGTAAAACAACTACTATCAAGTATAACCGTGATGCAGAATGTAAGACTTGTCATGGAACCGGAGCAAAGCCTGGTAAATCGCCAATAACTTGTCCGCGGTGTCATGGTGCCGGCGTGATTACGAGTGTTCGTCAAACACCACTAGGCAATATGCAAACTCAAACCACTTGTCCAGAATGTAATGGAACTGGAAAGATTATTAAGCCAGAAGATCGTTGTGATGCTTGCCATGGTGCAGGACATGTTCACGAACGTCATGAGCTAGAAGTGAAGGTGCCTGCCGGTGTTGATGATGGTCAACAAATGCGGCTCCAACACCAAGGAGATGCTGGTGAGAATGGTGGCCCAGCCGGAGATTTGTATATTGTCTTCCGGGTAACACCAAGTCGTGAATTCCGTCGTGACGGTTCAACAATTTACGTTGATCGTGATATTTCGTTTGCTCAAGCAGCCTTGGGAGACGAAGTAAAAATTAAAACGGTTCATGGTGATGTCAACCTTAAAATTCCTGCCGGAACCCAATCAGAAACTAATTTCCGCTTGCGTGGCAAAGGTGTTCCACATCTTAACGGTAATGGTAATGGGGATGAACACGTTACTGTCCATGTTAAGACACCTAAGAGCCTTAACAAGCGTCAGCGTGAAGCAATGTTAGCTTTTGCGGCTGCTAGTGGTGAAGATGTTAAGGGTGTGAAGAAGACAGTTCTTGATAAGTTACGTGATGCCTTTGAGGATAAGTAAATAATTTTTATGAAGCAGGAAAAGCTTAATATTTTTCCTGCTTTTTGTATATCTAGTAGAAGGTTTCCCATTCTAAACGAGGATTTGGTATACTAGATAAAGAATATTCGTTGAAAGTGAGTCTTTTTAAATGAACCTAGAAGAAATGAAAGAGCGGCAAAAACACATTCGGAATTTCTCGATTGTTGCCCACATTGACCATGGAAAATCAACGCTTGCTGATCGTATTTTAGAAATGACTGATTCAATCAGCAAACGTGAAATGAAAAACCAGATTCTTGATGATATGCCTCTAGAACGTGAACGGGGCATTACAATCAAATTAAATGCCGTCGCCTTGACATATCATGCTAAAGACGGTGAAGATTACATTTTCCATTTAATCGATACACCAGGCCACGTTGATTTTTCTTATGAAGTATCACGGTCTCTTGCTGCCTGTGAAGGTGCCGTCTTAGTGGTCGATGCAACGCAAGGGGTAGAAGCACAGACCCTTGCTAACGTCTTTTTAGCGCTTGACAATGACCTTGAGATCTTACCTGTTATCAATAAGATCGATTTACCTTCTGCTGATCCTGAGGGTACTAAGAAACAGATTGAAGACGAGATTGGTTTAGATACTGATGAGGCAGTTGATATTAGTGCTAAGACTGGAATGGGCGTTGATGAAGTCCTTGAAAAAATCGTTAAGGATGTCCCAGCACCAACAGGAGATTTAACTGCGCCGTTAAAAGCCCTTATCTTTGATTCAAAGTATGATGATTATCGGGGCGTGGTTCTTAGTGTCCGGGTTGTTGAAGGAACGGTTAAAAAAGGTGACCGAATTAAGTTAATGAACGGTGGTACCGAATATGAAGTTGCTGAAGTAGGAATTAACTCTCCTAAACCATTGGCACGTGATGTATTGATGGCTGGGGATGTAGGTTATATTACCGCGGCAATTAAAGACATTAAAGATACTCGGGTCGGTGATACGGTTACAAGTGCAGATAATCCTACAGATAAGCCGTTAGAAGGATATCGGCAAATGACGCCAATGGTATATGCTGGACTTTATCCAACTGATAATGCTAAATTTAATGATTTACGTGATGCGTTGGAAAAGCTTCAACTTAATGATGCAGCATTAACCTTTGAACCGGAATCATCGCAAGCATTGGGATTTGGATTCCGTTGTGGTTTCTTAGGATTACTTCACATGGACGTTATTCAAGAACGACTTGAACGTGAATTTAATCTTGATTTAATCACAACTGCACCATCTGTTACTTACCATGTTGAATTAGCGGATGGGACAACAAAAGAAGTGGAAAATCCAGCTGAAATGCCAGACACTTCTTCCATTAAAGCGATTAAGGAACCATATGTCCGCGCTTCAATCATGGTACCCAATGATTATGTTGGCCCAGTAATGGAGCTTTGCCAACGTAAACGGGGAGACTTTGATACGATGGAATATCTAAGTGATACCCGGGTAAACGTTATTTATCATATTCCGCTGTCAGAAATTATTTTTGACTTCTTTGACAAGTTAAAGAGTTCTACACGGGGATACGCTTCCTTAGATTATGAAATTGATGGTTACCGGCCAAGTAATTTGGTTAAGATTGACATCTTGCTCAATGGCGATAAGGTGGATGCATTGAGCTTTATTGCTCACCGTGACTTTGCGGCAGAACGTGGTCGGGAAATTACTGCTAAGTTAAAGAAGATTATTCCACGGCAAAACTTTGAAATCCCAATTCAAGCAGCAATAGGCTCAAAAATTATTGCCCGGACCAATATTAAAGCCTACCGAAAAGACGTTACTGCCCGTATTCATACAGGGGATCCAGACCGGCGTGCTAAATTATTAGATAAGCAGAAACGTGGGAAGAAACGGATGAAGGCTGTCGGAAAAGTTGATATTCCTCAGGCCGCCTTTATGGCCGTTTTGAAGACCGATGAGCAATTGGATGAGAAGTAAACGTTGATGTAAAGGTATTTATTGGCTTTGTATAAAACAAAAAATATACAAAACTAGTAATTTTTACCACGTGAGCTTAAAATGTGGTAAAAATTAAGGATCAGTATTCCCTAAGAAATAGAGGTACTGATCCTTTTTTGTTATGATAAATTTTGAAATACTTGGTCAAAAAGATTAGCTGTTTCTTTCTTGGATTCGGTTGCAAGATGGACGTAAGTATCTGATGTTGATATAGAAATATCACTTCCTATACCAATATCAGATTTTTTGTTTTTAAACTAAAAAGAGGCTCGCCCTCTGATACAATGAAATCGCCAAATCACATAGAAAAGAAGGTAACCCCATAAATAATAATACAAGGACTCTCCTCGATTTAACAGATTCTCATTTAATTTTTTCATCATTCGATTAAACATGGTGGGTTTTTATACTCGCTCAATACTGCAGTCCTCACCAAATTAGCGTATCATAGATAATGTAATTGCTATTATTTGAGGAGGAAATAAATATGCAAAATAAAGATGCTTGTACATCAATTATGGTCGGTAAAAAGGCTTCTCTCGACGGTGCTAATTATATTGCTCGTAATGAAGATCGCGTAAAAGCAATTGAACCCAAGCGATTTTTAGTAAAACCGGCAGTAAAAGGACGCCACGAAACCTACGTATCACCTTACAATAAAGTAACTGTAGCCTTGCCGGAAGAGAGAATGCGTTATACTTCTACGCCTACCCTTGATCAAACAGCCGGACCTAATGAAGAAGATGGAATTAATGAAGCAAATGTGGCAGCTTCCTTTACTGAGAGTGTTTATGCAAATGATCGGGTGTTAGCATATGATCCATACGTAAAAAATGGCCTGGCAGAAGACTCACTTTGTACTTTAGTATTACCGTATATTCATTCTGCCCGTGAAGGAGTTGAATATACTGGAAAATTAATTGCTGAATTGGGCTCTGCTGAGGGAAATGGAATGCAATTTGCAGATGCAGATGATATTTGGTATATGGAAGTAGTAACTGGTCACCAATGGGTTGCAGTTCGTATTCCTGATGATTGTTATGCTGTTACTCCTAACCAGGTAGCAATTGAAGATATCGATTTTGACGATCCTGATAATTATATGTGGGCTGATGGAATTCAAGAATTTGTTGAAGAACACCAATTAAACCCTGACCATGACCGGTGGGATTTCCGTCATATTTTTGGTACCAGTACACAAAAAGACCGTCATTACAACACACCGCGGACCTGGTTTGCTCAACGTTATCTTAGTCCTAATGCTTCATTAGGCCAACGTCCCGAAGATTCTGAAATGCCATTTATTCGTAAGGCTGAATTTAAGATTGCTAATGAAGACATCCAATATGTTCTAAAATCGCATTTTAATGAGACACCTTACGATCCAATGGGGGATGCTCCTGAACGTAAGACTTACCGAGCTATCTCTTTATCACGGACGGCCCAATCACATATTTTACAAGTGCGCAATCTGAATAAATATAAAACAAGTATTCATTGGATTGAATTAGGGGTCCCAGCCTTTAACCCTTATGTTCCATTTTTTGCTAATGCTGACGATACTGATGAATCATATCGAAACGTACCGGAAAAAATGAACTTAGAGTCTGCATTCTGGTTAAATGAAGCCTTAGCAGAGGTTGTTGAAAGTCATTATCAAGAATTTATGGAAAAAGATGAAGACTACCAAAAGGAGCTAAATGAATGGGCACGCCGTAAAATTGCGCAGGTTGATAAAGAAGCAGCTAGTCTTGAAAGGCAGGCATTAACTGATTATCTAACTGGGCAAAATCATGAAATAGCTACCCATTATAATGAACGGACAAAGGCCCTCTTCTTTGAATTATTAACTGAAGGCTGTGAGCTTTCAAAGATGTCATTTAAGATGGATCCTAACCTTTAAGATATTTTGAATATTGACATTTCTCACTTTATTATTAAAATATAATTAATGTAAAATGAGAGAAGGATAAAAATGAGAATTCAAGCAACCGATGAACGGCATTATCTAGTAGAAGTTTTTACAAAATTGGGATTTAACCAAGATGACAGTCAATTATTAGCAGACACTCTAGTTGATGCGGATTTACGCGGGATCTCATCTCATGGGATTCAACGATTAGCATGGTATCGTCGGATGATTAAAGAAGGAACGATTATTCCCCAAAATAAAGCCAAAATTATTCGTGAGTTACCAGGATCCGTCCTTGTTGACGCTAATCAAAATATGGGACAGCTCGCAACGGTTTTAGCAACTCAAAAAATAATTGAAAAGGCTAAGAAAACAGGGGTGGCAATTGCTGTTATTCGCAATTCGAATCATTTCGGCACCGCTGGTTACTATACAAGATTAGCGTTAGAAGCTGGATTGGTAGGAGTTGCCCTTACTAACACTCGTCCCCTGGTAGTCCCAACTAATGCTACTCAGGCTTTTCTTGGGTCTAATGCTTTTGCGTTTGGCTTTCCTGCTTCTCCACATCCATTTATGTTTGATGGTGCCACTTGTGTTGTTTCAGGTGGAAAAATTCAAGTTCATGCTAAAAAAGGCGAACCGTTGCCAGGTGAATGGGCAGTTGATAAAGATCGGCAGGTAGTAACTGATGCGCAAGAGGCAGAAGATATTCTTGCCACCGCGGCCTTTACTGAAGGGGAACAAAAAGGTGGAGGAGTTCTCACTCTTGGCGGAAATGATGAGGAAAATTCTAATTATAAGGGGATGGGAAATTCTATCGTAATTGAATTATTGACGGGTATTTTAGCTCAAGGCTCTATCTCTGCCGATACTGTTAGTGGTAAACATGATTTTAGTCAATTTGTAATGGTTCTTAATCCAGCATTCTTTGGTGATCCAGAGGTATTGAAGAAAGATGCCACATCAATGCTAGATCGAATTCGCCAGCTTGAACATATTCCTGGTAAAGAAATTTGGGTACCCGGTGATCGTGAGTACCGTTTATTAGCAGAAAATAAAGAAAAAGGTGTCACGATTGATGAAAAGACCTATCAAGAAATGAAAGAAATAGGAACTGAACTTGGTATTGATGTTCCTTAATAATTGATAAACTCCTTCAAATCCTGATAAGTGAAAGTGGTACACTGAATATATGAGGAAAAAGGAGCATTTTAAATGGAAGATCGAGAATTAGTAATGTTTTGGCTCGCAGGTGATCATAAGTTAGCAATTCGAAAGGGGCTTACTTCGGCAATTTTAGCGAGTGAACTTAGAAAAAAGGGTTATAAGGATAAATTAATAGAAGACTTTCTTGATGATTTTGCACGTGACTTAAAAAATGATCAAAAATAGGCAAAAAAACTCCCAACGTTTTACTAAACGCTGAGAGTTTTTTAGTAGCACGATAATCTATCGTTTTATTTATGAATACGGCTTAGTTGTTACCTTGTAACTTTGCCATACCGTTCTTAGCAACTTCTTCCAATTGCTTAGCAGAGTCGGCCATAGCCTTCTTTTCACGGTCGTTAAGTGGAACTTCAATAACCTTTGCAACACCAGAAGCATTAACAACAGCTGGAGTACCGATGTAAAGGTCGTTAAGTCCGTATTCACCGTTCATTGGGGCACCGATAGGGAGAACAGAATTTTCATCACGAAGAATAGCCTTTGAAATCCGCATTAAAGCAGTGGCAACACCATAGAAGGTAGCACCTTTGCGGTTAATGATTTCGTATGCCTTGTTACGAACATCATCTTCAATCTTAAGTAATTCATCTTCTGAAATACCTTCATCCTTAGCGATGTCAAGTAATGGCTTGCCACCAACAGTAGCACTTGAGTAAGCAGCAAATTCGGAATCACCATGTTCACCCATAATGTTAGCAATAACATCACGAGGGTCAACATCAAGCTTCTTACCAAGAGCAACCCGAAGACGTGCGGAATCAAGTGAAGTACCTGAACCAACAACCTTGTTCTTAGGGAAGCCAGAAAGCTTTTGAACAGCATAGGTAAGGATGTCAACTGGGTTAGCTGCAACTAAGAAGATTCCGTCAAAACCAGACTTAACGATTGGTTCTACAACGGACTTAATGATCTTCAAGTTCTTATCAACTAATTGAAGACGAGTTTCACCAGGCTTTTGTGGAGCACCAGCAGTAATAACAACTAAATCAGCGTCTTTGCAAGTGTCGTAATCTGCTGAGTAGATGTTCTTAGGAGCGGTGAAGGCAGTAGCGTCTTCAAGGTCCATTGCGTCCCCTTCAGTCCGTTCCTTAATAATATCAACGATAGCAAATTCTTCAGCAATTCCTTGTTGTGCCATTGCGAAGGCGTAACTTGAACCGACAGCACCGTCACCAACAAGAACAACTTTTTGATGATTCTTAGACATAATAAACAGTCTCCCTTTCATCTTATGTATACATTATTTGAGATTTCTCTCACAGTAATGATTATAACATTCCGCAGAAAAATTACTATAAGATTTTATAGATAAATTAGTTAGTGAATAAACCTGCTCCTAAGATAATAACTGCTAAAAGGATCGCTGGCCAAAGTAAAACATGAATTAATGTCCCGATTAATAGAATAAGAAGGATTAGACCAATGAACTTAACCGTTAAACCCCCAATCTTCCATAGCAACCAGCAGATAAGAATAGCAATTAAGAGACTCACTATTGTAATCACCTTTCCTTAAAGTATTGTGAACATAGTATAGCATTTTTTTGAAAATTAAAGTTTAAACATAGATTAAACTTTGGAACGTTGGTGACCTGTGCTAAAATATACCTATCTAGGGAGATTAATTTAAAATTGATCAGGAATAATAATAGAGGAGGTGGTTACCATTCTGAATCGAACTAAGCAGTTTATGCGCGACAATGATTTAATGTATAAAAAAGAGTACATTCGGCCAATGATGACACCCCAACACGTATATGTGTTCCGCTTTGGTAAACACAGACTAAATAATCGGGTAATTGTTCGTTATTCCCATACTTGGACCGGACGATTAAAAATTAACGAGATTGATGTTCGGTTGCATCACCAACATCATCCCCGTATTTTCTTGACTGAGTCCGACTTAATTGATTACTTAAGTCATCATTTAGAAAAAGAAAAGAAACGCGAACAAGAACGACCACATATTAGTAAAGTTGATAATGAAAATGATTAGACTTTATTAAGTTGGTATTTATCGTGACCATTTACTTTTATTGTGGTCACGATTTTATTATTTAAGGAGGTCATTAAATGGATTGGACAGCAATAAAGGTAATAACTTCTAGTGAGGCTGTTGAAGCAGTTAGCTATATTTTGACAGATATGGGAGCACAAGGCGTTCAAATTGAAGATGCCGCTGATTTTGCAAACTTACATGAGGGAAAGTATGGGGACCACGGTGAATTTATTGATCCATCATCAATTCCGCACCGAAAAAATGGCGCAGCAGTATCTGGATATTTCCCCCAAAACGTATTTGTTCCTGAACTATTGCCAACTATCCATCAACGAGTAGCAAAATTAAGGGATTATGGCCTGAATCCAGGAGAAAATGATGTCTCAGCAGCGATCGTCGATAATCAACAATGGGCAACGGTTTGGCAAAAATATTATCACCCATTAAGAGTAACGGATCAGTTAACGATTGTTCCGCAATGGGAAGAATATGAGCCAGCAGATCCTAAAGAAAAATTAATCTTTCTTGATCCAGGAATGGCCTTTGGTACCGGGACTCATCCAACTACTCGTTTAATGCTGGAGGCCCTTGAAAAAACAGTTGTTGGTAATGAATATGTAATCGATGTCGGGACAGGTTCTGGTGTTTTAAGTATTGCTGCCAAGCACTTAGGGGCAGGAAAAGTTGATGCTTATGATATTGATGAAGTAGCAGTCAACTCAGCAAAAAAGAATCTTGCACTAAACCCGGTCGCTAAAGATGTTAAGGTTGGCGTAAATAGCCTATTAGATGGGATCCATACCCAGGCAGATTTGATTGTTGCTAATATGCTTGCGGAAATCATCGTACCTCTTATTCCTCAAGCATATGAAAATCTTAAGCCAGATGGCAAATTCCTTGTTTCTGGAATTATCGATGATAAGGCTCCGTTGATTCGTCAAAAGTTGCAAGAGCAAGGATTTATAATTGACGATGAACAGCAGATGAAGGACTGGCACGGAATGATTACCCACAAGCCAATCGAGGTGAAATAAATGCAACGCTATTTTGTTAATGTAACTCCAGCTAATGAAGTAACATTGCCATCTGAAGCAGCCCACCACTTGTTAAAGGTAATGCGCGCAGAGGTTGGAACAAGTGTTGAGCTTGTATTAGCCGACCACTGTGTTTACCTTGCGACTCTTAGTACTACAGAACCAACGGCGACATTAAAAATCAATCAGAAGTTAGATGCTGATAGTGAATTGCCAGTTTCGGTAACGCTTGCCTGCGGAATTCCAAAGACTAAAGAGAAACCAGAATTAATTGTTCAAAAGGCAACTGAATTGGGGGCAGACAAAATTGTTTTCTTCGATGCTGCTCGCTCCATTAGTCATTGGCAGGGAAATAAGCAGAAACGAAAGATCGAACGTCTGCAAAAAATAGCTGAATCAGCAGCAGAACAATCCCATCGAAATAAAATTCCGCAGGTTGAATACAGTGCAAATCTTGATCAATTGTTAGCCGATTATCCCGCTACCAAACGGATAGTTGCTTGGGAAGAATCAGCTAAACAGGGTGAAACAAGTGCTTTAGCGCAACAATTTAATGCCCTTAACCTGGGAGACTCGCTCCTTGCCATTTTTGGTCCAGAAGGTGGATTAACGGAAAATGAAATTGCTAAAATGAATGAAGCTGGCGTGGTAGCAGCAGGTTTAGGACCACGAATTCTACGAACTGAAACAGCGCCTTTATATTTCATGGCGGCTATCTCATATGCAATGGAATTGTCATAATGTAGCTGGCTTACTTATGGTAAAATAAAGAACAGCTTTAATCGGTGATTTAAAACTGAATATAGGTGTTGAAAGAGAATGAATTTTATGAAAAAAGCATGGGAACGTTTAGATAAACCATTATGGCTAGCTAGCATTTTAATTGGGATTGTATTGACGCTCGTTGTTGATAAGCTTCCATTTGTTACGCGAGTGGTAATGGTAGAGATTGTCTTAATCCTTATTAATGGTATTTTTAGTATTTGGTCCGGTTATTGGATTTATAAGCACCAGCGAAAATGGGGCGAGTTATTCATTTTTCCAATCCTTTACTTGATAACTGCGTATTTCTTTATGCCCCGATATACTTATTATTTTGCCCTTGCTTACTTAGCGCTTGCGTACTTATCCTGGGCAATGCGTCAACAAAAGTAATTGAAAGGAGGTCGTTCGATGTCAAAAGAAAAGGAATTGACACATGAAGATGTTCAAAAAATAGTTAGTTCTTATATGAATGAAGAACACGTTGCTTTAGTTGAAAAGGCATATCATTTTGCCGAGGTAGCTCACCATGATCAACGACGTAAATCTGGGGAACCGTATATTATTCATCCTATCCAAGTTGCGGGGATCCTTGCTAATCTTCATATGGATCCCGAAACAGTTTGTGCAGGATATTTACATGATATTGTAGAAGATACTGGCGCAACCTTAGATGATATTAAAGAACTCTTTGGATCAACCATTGCAATGATCGTTGATGGTGATACAAAGCTTGGTAAGATTCGTTACAAATCAAATAAAGAACAAATGGCTGCTACTCATCGTAAATTATTACTTGCAATGTCAAAGGATATTCGGGTAATGATTGTCAAGCTTGCGGACCGTCTTCATAATATGCGCACTCTTAAGCATTTGCGTCCTGATAAGCAGCGCCGCATCTCAAATGAAACCCTTGAAATTTATGCTCCAATTGCGGATCGCTTGGGTATCAGTACTATTAAGTGGGAACTAGAAGATCTATCATTACGGTACTTAAATCCGCAACAATATTACCGGATTGTCCATTTAATGAATTCACGGCGCGATCAGCGGGTTGACTATATTGATGAGTCAATTAAGTTGATAAAAAAGGCGATTGCAGATTTGGACTTAGGACCGAATGTTGAAATTTATGGCCGGCCTAAACATATTTATTCTGTCTACCGTAAAATGGTTACTCAGCATAAGCAATTTAGCCAAATCTATGATCTTCTTGCAGTTCGAATTGTCGTTGACTCAATCCGGGACTGCTATGCTGCTCTTGGAGCGATCCATACTAATTGGAAACCAATGCCTGGACGGTTTAAGGATTATATTGCAATGCCTAAGACTAACGGGTACCAATCCTTGCATACAACAATTATTGGACCAGAAGGACGGCCATTAGAAGTACAGATTCGAACTCACAAGATGCATGAAATTGCTGAATATGGGGTTGCTGCTCACTGGGCATATAAAGAAGGAAAGACTAATGGAATCCAACAAACTCAGGATAGCCAAAAGCTAAATGTCGTCAAAGAAATCCTTGAATTACGAAGTGAAAGTCAAGGCACAGATGAATTTATGCAGGGGATTCAGAGCGATATATTTACTGATAAGGTCTATGCATTCACCCCTAAAGGTGACGTAATTGAAATGCCTAAGGGATCTGGACCACTTGATATGGCTTACCAAATTCATACTGAAGTTGGTAATCATACAACTGGAGCTAAAGTAAATGGACGGATTGTACCCCTTGATTATGAGATCAAAAATGGTGATATTGTTGATATTTTGACTTCATCATCATCAGCTGGTCCGAGTCGTGATTGGTTTGATTTGGTTTCAACGCGGCGAGCTCGTAATAAGATTCGCCAATTCTTCCGTGCACACGATCGAGAAAAGAACATTGAAGAAGGAAAACAACTTCTTGAAAACGAACTCCGTGAAGCAGGATATTCGCCAGCAGAATTAATGACTGATGAAAAATGTGAGGAAGTTGCTCAAGAGACTCATTACAATAGTAGTGATGATATGTTTGCGGCCCTAGGATTTGGTGACTTGGCTCCCGTTGGTATTAGAAATCGTTTTACTGCTGATATCCGTCAGCAAGTTGAAAGCGACCGCCAACAAGCAGCAGAAAAAGCTGTACTAGAAGATCACCAGACTCTTGAGAAGCCAAATGAACGTGAAAAGCAAAAACAGGCTAAGGCATCGAGCGAGGGCGTAATTGTTGAAGGAGTTGACAATCTTCTTGTTCGTTTAAGTCATTGCTGTAGTCCAATCCCAGGAGATGCTATTACTGGCTACATTACAAAGGGACGGGGAGTATCGGTTCACCGGGATGATTGTCCGAATATTAAAGCTGCCCGTAAGAATGGCGAACGAATTGTTAGTGTATATTGGGCAAATCCTAATGGCGACAAAACAAACTACAATGCTGACTTGGAAGTTCAGGGATACAATCGAAATGGCTTGTTAAATGATGTTTTACGTTCAGTAAATAACAGTACTCGCTTCTTAAATTCAGTTAACGGAAAAGTTGACCATAACAAGATGGTAACAATTAGTTTGATTATCAGAGTGCGTAATTTACGACAGTTGCAATTAATCATGGATGGTTTAAAAAACATTCCAGATGTTTACGTTGTCAAAAGAATTATTCGATAGGAGGATGCTTGTGCGAGTCGTTTTACAAAAAGTAAATCATGCAGCAGTTTCAATTGATGATGAAGTTGTTGGTAAAATTGGCCTTGGCTATTTTCTCTTAGTCGGTTTTGCTCCAGATGATACCGAAGAAAAATTAGACTACTTAGTACATAAGATTACTAATCTTCGTGTTTTTGAGGATGAAAACGGTAAGATGAATAAGGGGCTACGGGATGTTAATGGTGCAATTTTATCAGTCTCCCAATTTACCCTTTATGCTGACACTAAGCATGGAAATCGTCCTGGATTTTCACAGGCTGCTCGTCCTGAGATTGCTGAACCGTTATATGATCTTTTTAATCAAAAACTAGTTGCTACTGGTATTCCTGTTGAAACCGGACATTTTGGAGCCATGATGAAAATTGATCTGGAAAATGATGGCCCCACGACAATTATTTATGAACGCTAAAAAAGCAAAGAGGGGGCTCGAAAAACGAAGCTAGCCTCTGGGAGCCCCCGCAAGCAACAATAGGCCTCTAATGTTCGGTTTGCCGGACATTAGAGGCCATTGTTGTACTGCGTATTTGCTTTTTATGAAAGTAACTTAACTTATGTCACAGTTTAGTATTGACTTAAAATTTGATCGACTGCGCCACCATAGCTCTCGCCGAATAAGATTAAATGCATGCATAGGTAATAGAAACGATACCACGAAAGGCGTTCCTCTAAATGATCATCAAAGGGAAAGACGCTGCTATATGCCTGATAAAAACTATTATCGAAACCGCCAAAAACAGTTGTCATAGCTAAATCAAATTCACGATCCCCAAATAATGCATCTGGATCGATTAAGTATGGTTTATGATCGCCAGCAAATAAGAAGTTACCGGCCCATAAATCACCATGAAGAAGACTAGGGATGACTTCATGGTGTTGGTAGTAATCAGTAAATTTATTAACCATTTGTTGGTAATGTTCTTGTCGCCATTTATTCCATCGGCCACGTTGGCTTGCCACTTGTACTTCTGGTTCTAGGCGCTGATTAATATAAAAATCAAGCCAGCTTGAATTCCAAGAATTATCTTTTACGAGGGCCTTGGTTTGATGATTATCCATAAAGCCGAATTCTTCATTATGCTGTTGGTGCATTTTGGCAACTGCTAATCCCAGGTTGGCCTGATTACCCCAAGTTTCATCAAGCCAGTTTAAAATTAAATAGGCATTCCCATCGATTTCACCATGGTAAAGTGGGGTTGGGGTATTAATGACCTTACCGATAGCTTTGAGACCATTAATTTCATGACTGAAATAATCTTGTGAATGGTTAGGTTGGACCTTTATAAAGTACCTATTTCCATCAGTAGTTGTGGTTTGATATGCTAAATTAATATCACCACCACTGACTGGTTTAACAGAAGTGAGATTTTTTAATGGAAGGCGCTTAAACCATGCTGTATTTGGACTTTCCAATTGATGTCCCTCCTTTACTAAATTACTTTATTTATACCATTTTTAGGCAAGTATTGTTAAATAAAGTTGATTTATAAGGCACTAATTAACCTTAGTATTGACATTTATGAGGGGATCGAGTAAGGTAAAAATGTAAATTAAAGATATTAATAGCTGTTGATAAAGAATGCTCGGGTACTTGAAATTATCAGCGATTGGAGAAAGGTGAGAGCTCCAAATATTTTGGCCTCGATTGACACTTTTGAAGCTGGGCAATATGCTCCGTCGTTTAGACGTTATTTTTGAGTGATACCAAGGTGGTACCGTGCATTTGCACCCTTGTAATTTCAAGGGTGCTTTTTATTTAAACTGTTATTAAAAACTGAAAGAGGTAAGCGGAGAATGAAGAGAACAAATTATGCTGGGGATACAAATGAACAGCAAGTTGGACAAGAAGTTGTCTTAAAGGGTTGGGTAGCTAAGCGTCGTAACCTAGGTGGACTTATCTTTATTGATTTATGGGATCGGGAAGGAATTGTTCAACTAGTATTCAACGAAAAAGAAAATCCAGAAGCATTTGAAATCGCAAATGCGGTTCGTAACCAATATGTTCTTGAGGTTCAAGGAAAAGTTCAATTACGGGCAGAAAAAGAAATTAATCCAGATATGAAGACTGGAAAAGTTGAAGTAGCCGTTGATAAGGTTAAGGTATTAGCAAAATCAGAAACAACGCCATTTGATATTACTGATGGTGTTGATGCTTCTGAAGACTTACGGATGAAGTACCGTTACCTTGATTTACGGCGCCCAGAAATGATGCGTAATTTGAAGTTGCGGAGTAAGGTTGCTTCGATTGTGCACAATTACTATGATAATGAAGGCTTTATGGATGTTGAAACCCCTGATTTAACACGGTCAACACCAGAAGGAGCACGTGACTACATTGTTCCATCACGTGTTTACCCCGGTCATTTCTATGCTTTACCACAATCACCACAATTATTTAAGCAATTGTTAATGGCAGCCGGAGTTGATAAGTACTATCAATTAGCACGTTGTTTCCGGGATGAAGACCTTCGTGGTGACCGTCAACCAGAATTTACGCAAATCGATACTGAAATGAGTTTTGCAACTCCTGAAGACATCCAAACAGTTACAGAAGGTTTAATTAAGCGGGTAATGAAGGAAATCGTGGGGGTAGATGTTAAGACTCCATTCCCACGGATGGAATGGCAAGAAGCCATGGACAAGTACGGTTCCGATAAGCCGGATACTCGTTTTGGGATGTTGATTCATGATCTTTCTGATATTGTAAAAGACAGTTCATTTAAGGTTTTTGCTAATACTGTTGCTGATGGTAACTATGTTCGTGCAATTCGCGTTCCTGGTGGAGCAGATAAGTATTCCCGGAAAGATATTTCTAAGTATGAAGAATACATTAAGCGTTTTGGTGCAAAGGGACTTGCATGGGTTAAGGTAACTGCTGATGGTTACAATGGTCCAGTTGCTAAGTTCTTAAATGATCAAGTTGCCCAAATCAATGAAGAAATGGATGCCAAAGAAGGGGACTTAATCCTCTTTGTTGCTGGTAGTTTCCACGTTGTATCAGATTCACTTGGCTACCTTCGTCGTACAATCGCTGAAGAGCTAGATATGATTAAGCCTGACCAATGGAACTACTTATGGGTTGTTAATTGGCCAATGTTTGAATATGATGAAGGCTTTGGAAAGTGGATTGCCGCTCACCACCCATTTACAATGCTAAATGAAGAAGACTTACATTATCTTGAAGATGGGGAAGATCCTCATAAAGCTCATGCTCAAAGTTACGATATTATCTTGAATGGTAACGAGATCGGTGGGGGATCAATTCGTATCCACGATCCAAAGATTCAAGAAAAAGTTCTCAAAGCTCTTGGATATACAAAGGAACGTGCAGAGGCTCGCTTTGGATTCTTACTTAAGGCCTTAACAATGGGAATGCCACCTGAGGGAGGACTTGCCTTTGGTTTGGACCGATGGGTTATGTTACTAGCTCAAGCTGATAGTATTCGGGATGTTATTCCATTCCCTAAGAACTCGAAGGCAGTTGAACCATTAACGGCAGCTCCAGGCAAAGTTAGTGAACAACAACTTGATGATCTTAAAATTGAATTTGATGAAAAAATTGATTACAAGCTCGATCAAGATCCAGATGAGCAATAAATAAAACAAAAATAATCCTCGTGAAAAGGTACTTGAAGTGTACTGTTCACGAGGATTATTTTATTTCAAAATCTTCTTCAAAAAGTCTTGTGCCCGGGGGCTATTAGGGTGGGCAAAAAATTCCTCTGGATCTCCAGTTTCCTGAATATACCCATCTGCCATGAACCAGATTTGGTCTGCTACTTCACGAGCAAACCCCATCTCATGAGTAACAACCACCATTGTCATTCCCGATTCAGCTAAATCGCGCATTACTTTTAGTACCTCATCAACCATTTCAGGATCAAGGGCACTCGTTGGTTCGTCAAAGAGCATTACTGCTGGACTCATCGCAAGGGCCCGGGCAATTGCAACCCGTTGTTTTTGCCCTCCTGACAGTTGATCCGGATATTGTTGAGCCTTATCGCTTAAACCAACTTTTTCTAGTAGTTCCATTGCAGTTTTAGTTGCTTCTTTTTCATTGATATTTTTAACTTTAACTGGTGCAATTGTGATATTTTTAAGGACTGTCATATTAGGAAAAAGATTGAAGCTTTGAAAAACCATTCCCATCTTTTCTCGCAATTGGTCGAGTTTTTTATCACTTAAGCCAATCAGATTCTGTCCTTCAAAAAGAACTTGTCCGCTTGTTGGTTGTTCGAGTGCATTTAAGCAGCGGAGAAAAGTACTTTTACCTGCTCCTGAAGGGCCAATCACACAAATTACTTGGCCCTTATCAACATGTTCGGAAATATCTTTTAAGACAATATTATTTTTGAATTTTTTCTGTAAGTTTTTAATTTCAATCATTTTAGTGGGCATGTTTCATTCTCCCTTCAAAGTAAAGCAAAATCCTGGATAGTGTAAATGTGAGGATAAAGTAGATAATCATTGTGATGAATAGAGGTAAAACTCCTTTATAAGTTGCTGATTGCACTAATTGTGTTTGATACATCAATTCGGAAACACCAATCACAGAAACTAATGAACTATCTTTTAATAAAGTAATAAGCTCATTTCCTAATGCTGGCCAAATATTTTTAAGTGCTTGGGGCATAATCACATATCTGAATGTTTCGCTTTTGCTCATCCCCAAGCTTCGAGCAGCTTCTGTTTGTCCAAGTGGAATGGATTGGATCCCAGAACGAATAATTTCAGCAACGTAGGCACCGGAATTTAGTGAAACGGCAATAATCCCAGCAAGGAGAGCCGGAAGTGATTGAATAATTGCGCCAATCCCAAAATAAACAAACATTATTTGAACCATCATTGGCGTACCCCGAAGAAATTCAATGTAGCAAACAGCAATTGAATGTAAGAATTTGTTCTTTGAAAGCCGCATTAGTGCAAAAAGAGTTCCTAATAGGAAACCAAAAATAACAGAGACAACTGTAATGATTAATGTATATTTAATCCCTTTTGCAAAGTAACGCCAATAGCTAAGAACAGTATTTTGTTTTTTATAGCTCTTCATATACTGTGAGGCTTCAGGAATCCATTTTTTATTAATTAGTTGTTCTTTATTAACTTTTTTAATTGTCTGGTTGGCGGCATTGACTAACGAGGTATCACCTTTAGGAAAGGCCATGGCAATTCCGCCAGCAGTATTTGGCAATTTCGAATTAAAGGCATAAAGATTTGAATTATTGGCAGCGTAGGCTTTAGCAGTTGCAGCATCCATTAAAATCCCATCGTATTTATGAGATTGAAGCCCAATGACTAAGGAAGAAAGTTTAGCAAGCCCTTTGCCGTTTGCTTTAGGCATTTCCTTTGAAATTAGGGTTGATTGGAGCGTACCGTTTTGTGCTCCCACATTTTTCCCATTAAAACTTTTGACATTAACTAGCTTATCTTTATCTCCTTTATTAATTAAAAAGTAACTATCACCGGAATAATATGTATTTGAGAAGTCAACGCTCTTTTTTCGTTCAGCCGTAACGTTCATTCCCGAAATAATAGCATCAATTTTACCTGTTTCTAGCGCAACTAGAAGTGAGTCAAAGTCCATGTTTTTAATAACTAGTTTTACTCCTAAGTCTTTAGCAAATTGTTTAGCAAGGGAAACTTCAAAACCGACATATTTAGTTTTTCCATTTTCTTTGGTTGTGAATTCGTAGGGTGGATAATCAGCACTCATTCCCACAACCAATGTTCCTTTTTGTTTAATCTTTTGCACTGAATCATTGCTAGCGACTTGCGATGGATTATTAGTTGATGAAGAGCTAGTTGAACTGCTCTCGTTAGCAGCTAATGCAGTAATAGGTGTACATAATATCGGGAATGCAATTACCATTAGCAGTAATAAATGTTTAAAACCTTTCATAGTTAATAACTCCTTTGAGAATAGTAAGATTAAATTGTTACTAAATATACACTTAAATGTTTATTTATGCAATATAAAATCTACGAAAAGAATAAATATTCATATATTTGTATGATAATTAAAAGCGGTTACTTAGTTTATGGAGTAGTCAAAGAATAGGTAGATAAGAAATTTAAATTTTTATTTAAAAGTAATGTTGACAGGGTAGGCCATGTTGGGTAAAATAATTTTTGTAGTGAAAAGGAAGCAGTATGCCTGCTGCCTCGATACGTAACTTTAAGCTCGGAGGGAGGGATCAACATGTCAAAAACAGTCGTTCGTAAGAATGAATCTTTAGACGACGCTCTTCGACGCTTTAAACGTTCAGTTTCACGTAACGGAACATTGCAAGAATATCGTAAACGTGAATTTTACGAAAAGCCAAGTGTAAAACGCAAGTTGAAATCTGAAGCGGCACGGAAGCGTAAGAATAAGCGCGGTCGTCGTTACTAAAAATGTGTGCTCTCACCTGTTGCCTGGTGAGAGCTTTTTTATATGAAAGAAGGATAAATAATGAGCTTACTACAACAATTAACGTCAGACATGGTATCAGCAATGAAGAATCGTGATAAGGAAACATTAAACGTTGTCCGGATGCTTAAAGCAGCAGTTCAAAATGAACAAATTGAACTTGGCCACGATTTGAGCGCTAATGAAGAAATTGCGGTAATGGCACGTGAATATAAACAGCGTAAAGAATCGCTTGAAGAATTTGAAAAAGCTGGACGAGAAGATCTGATCAACCAAGCTAAAAATGAATTAGCAATTGTTAAAAAGTATATGCCAAAGCAGTTATCAAAAGATGAAGTTACTAAGATTGTTAAGGAAGTAATTGATGAGCTTAATGCTTCTAGTATGAAGAACTTCGGACAAGTAATGGGGTCAGTTATGCCCAAAGTTCAAGGTCAAGCAGATGGAAAATTAGTTAACCAGGTTGTAAAAGAACAATTGAGTAAGTAATATCAGCTGTAAACAACCTAAGATTAGTTCAGGACAAAAATAATTATTGTCCTGGACTTTTTTGTTATTCTGAAGATAGAGCTAAGATCGATCATGCTCCCAGGGACTTCGAGTCCGTATTATAAAATGATCTCCGC
>SKER01000427.1_pt1 | contig 50026 bp, 54 predicted proteins | sample 4826961 | NCBI WGS metagenome assembly SKER01 (sample SAMN11008804, study PRJNA524170) | human gut metagenome | biome: Human fecal sample; material: Feces; isolation source: fecal sample from pouch patient p47 | host: Homo sapiens | place: Israel: Tel-Aviv | collected 2016-11-16 | reverse complement strand
TGTTACCGCAAACGTCAAGTCAGAAACAACTGGCTGTTCTAAATTATATCTATAAACATGTGGAGGAGCACGGGTATCCACCTACGGTACGCGAAATTTGCGCCGCAATTGGCCTTTCATCTACTTCAACCGTCCACTCACACCTAACTAATTTAATGAAAAAGGGGTTCTTGGAAAAAGACCCTTCTAAGCCCCGGGCGCTTGAAATTACCCCCAAAGGTCTGGATGTCTTAGGCGTTCGTCCTCTTCAAAAGGAAATTCCAATGCTCGGTGTAGTCACTGCTGGGAAACCAATCTTAGCCGTTGAAAATGCCACTGACTATTTCCCAATGCCACCTAATATTAAAAATCCAACTGATATTTTCATGTTGAAAATCCGCGGTACTAGTATGATTAAAGCTGGCATTTTTAATGGTGATGATGTAATTGTGAAAAAACAGTCAACCGCTAAAAATGGTGATATTGTGATTGCAATGAATGAAGATAACGAAGCAACCTGCAAACGGTTTTTCAAAGAACGATCCAAGAGGCGCTTCCGTCTTCAACCAGAAAATGACACGATGGATCCTATCTTTCTGGATAAGGTCACCATTCTTGGTAAAGTTATCGGCCTATACCGGAGTCACATCTTCTAATAACAAAGCGACCAAGCTATCTAAAGTTTGGCCGCTTCTTTTATTGACGACGATAAATACGCTGATGGTTCTTTTGACCAGCTAAAACAAAGGTTTCATGGTCATTACTGAGGTCAAAAGCAATGTCAGCCTGGTTTAAACCAAGTTGCGCATTGAATTCTTGTTCATACTGCCCAACGGAAACCCGTTGACGAGCTCCCAAGTCATCAGCCACATCATTCAAATATTTCTTAAATTGAGGTTGAACAATTCCAGTATAGAATTCACCCTCTGCACCGGAGCCATATGAAAATAAGCCGATTCGGTCGCCAGCATTAACAGTGCCATTTTGTAACAGAGACATTAGACCAAGATAGAGAGAACCAGTGTACAGGTTACCAACCTTTCGACTATAAATCTGACTAGCTGTCAATTGGGAGCGGAGGGTTTCGGCAACTGCTGACTGGTCAGCCTGAAGCAAGCCTTCTAAAGCTTTCTTACCCATCTTCGTAAAGGGAAGATGAAAAGTCAGTGCAGCGAAGTCAGCTAACTGATGACCAGTGATCTGCTGGTACCGTTGCCAACACTGCAAGAAAAACTCGATATACACATTCGTTGAATATTTACCATCCACATGGGCTTCAGTAGCATATAGTGGCCGCCAAAAGTCCATTACATCTTTCGTATATGAAACGCTGGTATCTTCAAGTGAAAGGACTCGTGGATTAGTCGAAATTAACATTGCAACGGCCCCGGCACCTTGAGTTACCTCCCCCGGTGTGGCCAATCCATAGCGGGCAATGTCAGCGGCAATTACTAAGACTGTTGATTGAGGATTCATGGTTACTAATCCCTTTGCAAACTGAACTCCAGCAGTACCAGAATAGCATGCTTCTTTCAATTCCACAGCGCGCACAAAATCGTCGAGGCCTAATAGATGTTTAATATAAATTGCACTAGCTTTTGAATTGTCGATTCCTGACTCAGTAGCCACAATAATCGTTGACAGGTGTCGCTTATCTTCAGCTGTTAGCAACTTAGCAGCTGCCCTTGCACCCAAAGTTACGATATCCTGAGTTGGTGGAACAACTGCCTGCTGGTCCTGACCAATCCCAATTGTGTACTTATCAGGTTCATCCCCCCGAGTGCGAGCTAATTCACGTAAGTCCACGTACTCATCAGTCGTAGCAAAAGCCATTTTGTCAATTCCAACTTGCATTAGTGTGCCTCCATATTATCCATTGTTTGATTTAATAAGTGGTCAACTGTAATATTTCCATCATTATCGGCGTGACCCTTCGTCCATTGAAAACGAAGATGCCTAAATTGAGGTAACAGTTGCATGATTTGCAACCACAACTGCTTATTTGCAACCGCACTTCCAGAACTTGTACGCCAATTATGCCGCTGCCAACTTTGTAACCATCCCTGCATGATCGGGTCGAGAACATAATGGGAATCTAAAGTTGCAATAATTTTCTCGTCCTGCTTGCCATTTTTAACAAGAATGTACAATGCATTACGTAAAGCCATCAATTCCATCCGATTATTCGTGGCCCCATATTCGCCACCAGTGGATGTAAATTTTTGACCATTTTTCATAATTAAAAGTGCCCAGGCCGCTTTGTCAGTTTGCTTTACATGCTGGCCTTGTTTATTACCATGATTTCGTGAACCACCATCGGTAAATACATAGATCACATCAGCAGCATCATCGGGTTGATCGTGCACCGCTTGAGATGGTTTTAACCAAGTTTCAGCTTCGCTACGGGTGGTAAAACTTTTGTAAACCGCTCCAGAAAAGCCACTCACTTGTTTTTGACAATCAGCCCATGTCAAATAAATTCCCGGATGATGGCCTTGCTTGACCGCATAATATTTTTTGCTCATTTTCAACTCCCCAAAAGGATAATACAATTATTATAGCGGAATCAGGGACCTATTTTAACCATTTACCCTCGCTTTTCAATTAAACTGCTAGACACAAAGACAAAGAAGGGGTTAACTTGAAAATCACCATCAAAACGTTTGCAATAATAATCATACCATTATTAGTCTGGATGATTGCTACACCAGCTGATGCGGCCAATCGTCAACAAACAATTGCTAATCATGAACTCAAGCAAGATCTAGCAACTCACCAAGCGTATGCCAATGATGATCCAGGCAACTATGATTATGCTAAATTCATTAAGAAAATTAAATATACCGGGCATGACCACATCGTCGTTGAAGTCAAAAATAGTTTTAGCACAATGAACAAAGCAGACAAGACGCGCATTCTGGACCAGGTTCAGGGACTGGCGATCCAAGTTTTGCAAAATAATCACCTAATAACCAAGCGGCAAGCACATCACGGACTCAAGGCCACCATTCGCACAGGCCATGCGATAATTGGTAAATCAAAGCATAGTAATTACTACCAATACTCTTGGAAATAATCATATCTTTTCTTGTTAACAGTATGATATATTAGTAGCTGTTTAAAGGAGGAATACATAATGTTTAGAGCGTATAAATACTACTGGCAAAACGCATTTAAGTACCAGGCAACTTCCACCCGTGCTGATTATTGGTGGCCTGTGTTGGTGAACGTAATCATCTATGTCATCCTATGTCTATTAATGATGGCTTCTGGCATTTCATCAATTGGTTCATTAATTCAAGGAACAACTGAAGGTCTTGGAACTGCTGTCATTTTGGTAATTATTACCATAATTTTCTCTATTGCCACGATATTTCCATCCATCGCCATTACAGTACGCCGATTACGCGACGCTGGCCTATCTGGGTGGTTTGTGTTAGGTTTTTGGTTACTTTCCATTATCTTGGGAAACATTGATAATGGATTCTGCACTGGTTTAATGGCTGTGCTGGAAATTGTTTACTTGGTCATTACCTGCTTACCAAGTGGTTATATTAACAAGCACGGATGGTGGAGCCCTAACACCACGAATGATGTTCAGATTCCCAGCTTACGTAATAAATAATTAATAAAAAACGAGGCTTAAATATAAGCTAACGTATAGCCCCAGAGTTGCAAATTAACTCTGGGGCTATATGTTATACGTTAACTTCACCCCTGTATTAGATGAATTTTCTATTTCATTTGCATACTTAAAGAGCATTATAGTGGGCCAATTTATATACATTGTCAATACTTCTCTATCAAATCAAACAACACCATTGATACAAATGTTTATATATGTCGCCTAATAGTACTATTATTGATAATGAAAGCGTATTTTTAGGAGGATATAAAATGTCAGTTGTATCTATGTTATTTGCAGCAATTATTTTAACTACCATTGCATTAATCTTATACACATGGAGCATTTTTAAAATGCGTAAGCAACTTCGTAAATCCCATGTTATAGGCTTAACCGTCAGTTGGCTTTGCGATTTTGTCGGCACCTTATTGTTTTTCTTGGTCGGTCAACAAACCAAAACTAAGGTAACACCAATGTTTGTTTTTCATAGCCTGTTAGGATATCTTGCATTATTCCTTATGTTGATCTTGTTAGTTATGGTAATAAGACAATGGAAGAAACAATCCAATCAATTGCCTTCAGCTTTACGCAATTATGCCGTTATTGCTTGGCTAGTTTGGGTAATTGATTATCTCACTGGGATGATGGTTAGATAATATACTCAATTTTTAAATTCAAGTACAATACGGATACGAAACTAAAAAATGACAACATTTTGTGCTGCCTGGTATAGCTGCGTAGCCTGACACTAATTGTTTGAACAGCTTGGTATAGATAGAACAGCGATTGGTTAATTAGTTGATCTTTCAGATAGAATTCGTTACAGTTCCTATTTATGTCTCGTTTTCAAGTTGAGTGTGGATATCTTAATATGTCTCATCTTAGCTAACTGGGAGGATTATGCACCATTATCAAAGATAATCTAGTTCAGCATTCTGTTAGGGTCATTAAAGGCGGTCAGACCTTGAGGCGAACACTTTTTACCAGATGGCCTTACCAATTAAAGGGAACCTGGTCGTCATTTAATACTTCGGGGTGATTTTCAATCAAAACTCATAGTTCAAATTAGTTTGAAGATGTAAAATGGTACCCATTTGGTACCCAACCTCACTGCTTCACCCGTTTTTATACGTTTTTAAAAAATAAAAAATAGCTGTAATCCCTTATATATCAAGGAATTACAGCTATTTGCGTTTTTACACGCTTTTATAATAAAGGAGAGTACAGGATTTGAACCTGCGCGCCCGCTCTACACGGGTTCGCCGGATTTCGAGTCCGGTGCATTACCACTCTGCCAACTCTCCATAATTCAACGCTCTTATTTTAACAAAGTTCACTAACTTCGTAAAGCGCTGAATAATTTATAATTATTGATTTGCAATATCATATGCCGTCCGTCCATCAGTAGCCTTATACATCGTCTGGCTACTATCAGAAGGATTAACAATGCTAATAGAATAGCCATTCCCAAGGACCTTTGAAATATCCTTAGAATTAGTTTTGATCGACTTAGTCAAGTTAGACCAACCCATTTGTTCAGCCTGACTTGGATCCTGGGCCAAAGCCTTCAGTGCCTCAACGGTATCATCATTAGTTGGGGTAATCTTAAAGGTCTTGCTCTTAGCTGAATAGTCCACTGTTCCAAACTTGGAGTAGCCCTTTTGCAGTTGACGTAGTACCGCCATTGCTTTATTTTCTTGAACAGCAGAATCTTGATCTTGGCCATTCATTCCACTCTTATTAGAGAAAGAAAGGGAATTATTACCAGAAGCAACTTGGGCCGAGCTCGAATTGGAGCTAGATTGAGAAGAGTTGTGATTAAATACCGGTAATTTGATAATTCCGAAAGCAATCGCAACAATACTCAGGACAACAATAATAGTTCCTGTCTTCCATTCTCGATACTGTTGCCAAGAATTTGCTAAGTAAAAGCCACCAAGAATCAGAAATAGGCCACCAAGAATAATCAAGAAAACCATAACAGATACTCCAATCTAAAATTCCATTAATGCTTCCATATCGTAGTCTTTGATCTTTTCCCGACCATGAAGATCCTTTAACTCAATTAGAAAGGCACAACCAACAACTTTGCCGCCCATCCGTTCCACCATATCGATTGTTGCCGAGATCGTACCCCCGGTAGCAAGTAAGTCATCGACAACTAAAACACGTTGGCCAGGCTTGATAGAATCTGCTTCCATCTGCAACGTCGCCGTTCCGTATTCTAATTTATAAGTGGATGAAATTGCCTTACGCGGTAACTTCCCTTTCTTACGCGCAGGGGCAAAACCAACTTGAAGCTCACGAGCAATTGGGCAACCAACAATAAAGCCCCGGGCCTCAGGTCCAACTACCATATCAACTTGCTTGTCCTTGGCATATGCAACTAATTCGTCAGTTGCTTGCTTAAAAGCCTTACCGTTAGCCATTAATGGTAAAATGTCACGAAAAATGATCCCCTTTTCAGGATAATCAGGAATACTTGCAACATATTTATACAGGTCTAAAGTCATAAAAGTTATGTTCTCCTTTATTTAACGTTTAAACAGTTGAACAACCACTCAGCAACCTCTTTACTGTCGCTAAACAGAAGGATCTTTTCCGCTCGATATTGAGCAGCCATTTTCAAATATTGGTCAGTCTGTTTTAAGTCAACTTTGGTTGAGTGGTTACTTAAGTTTAAAATGCCATCATTAATTGTAACAAATCCTGCGTCAGAAAACACTTTAATCATACATTTTAGTTTCTCTGCATTGATTTTTAGGTAGTTAGCAAGCGGCGTGAAGTACTGGCCTAAATCTAGTTTGTGCTGACCATATAAGAAACGATAAAGACTAGCAAAATCTTGACGGTTCGGCATCCCCGCCAGGTAAATACTATGTGGTTGAAAAAGAAGCAAGCGAATCAACGAAGGAACAGTATTACCATTCTTAAAAAGATCTTCAAAGCTGGCTAAACTTGGTGGACAATCAACAATTGTCAAAGTTGCATTACTAAAATCAACTTGAACCGCCTGCTCGGCACTGATAGCCATCCCAGCTGGCAAGTGCGTTTTAATATTATCCAATAATTTCTGATCATAAACAATATAATACCCAGGAGCACTAAATAATGTTGGTGATAAGCGATTGGTTCGTTGATCAACCACTACTGGATTTGCTAATTGAATATCGACAAGCATCAATTGAATACTGCGCTTACCTCGCCATTCATTGACAGATATCTTCACAGCAAGCTTCAGTGGTCCCTTAAACTGAGCTGATAACTGCGAAGCTAGCGCCCCCTTATTAAAGGCGACCACCTGAACACCATTAACCTTAAATTTTAGATGAGTATGATCCTGTCCCATTGTTCGAACATCAGTCACTGAATTAGTATCGACCTCAAAGATTGGTTCATCATTATCAGGGCCAAATGGCGATAATAACATTAGCTGCTCATATAGTTGATTACTAATTTCCGTCGGAGTGAGCTGACCAGCAATTTGAAGTGACTGCTTTTTCTGACCACTAAATCCCTGATTGGCCGCTTCGTCATTTAAAGCATCTTGCAACTGTTCTAAGTTACTTGCCATAAACGATAATCCACAAGCAGCAGGGTGGCCACCAAACGTTGTCATCAGATCACGGTGCCCATCTAATGCCTGAAAAAGGTCGAAGCCATCAACACTGCGTCCTGATCCTTTAGCAACATCATCACCATCATTGACGGAAGCAACAATTGTCGGTTTTCCAGTTTGCTCAACTATCCGTGATGCAATGATACCCAGCACTCCTTGATGCCAGTTATGTCCAAAAACAATTAACGTTGGCGAACCAGCCTCAATCAACTTGTCAACAATTGGTTGTGCTTCCTTCACAATTTGGTCGACCAATTGTTTCCGCCTATCATTAGCGTTTTCCACCTGCTGGGCTAACTGTTTGGCGGTGGCCTCATCAAAAGTCGTCAGTAATTCGACACCCTTGCTAGCATTGCTAACTCTGCCTAACGCATTCAGTCGCGGTGCAATGGTGAATGCAATATCGGTACTAGTGATGTTTTGTTCATTAACATTGCTTAAATCTACGAGCGCGTGCAGACCTGGACGAGTACCAGCACGCAATGCTTGAATACCAAAAGAAATCAAAGATCGATTTTCATCATTAACAGATACCAGATCAGCAATTTCACCAATTGCAACTAGGTCCAACATCTCTTCAGGGAATTCTCCCGTCAATGCCCAAGCGACTTTAAAGGCAACTCCCACCCCAGAGAGGTCAGGGAAAGGGTACTTGCTTCCTGGGAAGCGCGGGTGAACAATCGCTGTAGCGTTTGGCAATTCGCCAGGCATTTCGTGATGATCTGTGACAACCACGTCTACTCCTTGTCCCATTACTGAGTCAATCACATCTTTTCCAGAAACACCATTATCAACAGTCACAATGAGTTTCGTCCCATCATTAACAATCTGCCGATAAACTTCCGCATTAGGTCCATACCCATCCTTAAACCGGTCAGGAATGTAATAGTGAACATCAGCACCGAGGTCTTGCAAGGTTTCATACATCAGCGCTGTTGAAGTGATTCCATCGGCATCATAATCGCCATAAATCGTGATTCGTTCCTGGTCCGCAATTGCCTGCTGGATTCGATCAACTGCCTTGTCCATATCGTGTAACAGGTGTGGATCGTGAATACTGTCGATTGCGGGGTGAATAAATGCTTGAACTGCTTCAGGAGTTTTAATACCCTTTGAAATCAATAATTGGGCAATTATTGGTGAGCAACCTGTTTGTTTTGCCAAATCATCTATTAACCCCTGCTCATCCTTTGTTAGTTGTGTTATTTTCCATTGATAATGAGCATTGATCATTCGGTTTCCCCATTTCCTGTACTATAAACATGAACGAGACTGGGCACAATACCCAGTCTCATTATTTAAAGTTCACTACGATTTTGTTGAAAATCAAAAAATTTCTTAATTGTCCAATCGCCTAATCCTGGAATCATCCGGTAAACCCAGCTGAGGTATGACACGTAGGTTGGCACATTAATTTCACGGGTCTTGTAACCAACATTGTCCCACACCTCACGCGCCAAGTCATCCACCGAAATGAACATCCACTTCGGCAAATGAGAACGGTATTGACTGTTTGGACTCGTGTGTCGCCAGAATGGTGTATCAATTGGACCCGGGTTCACAGTTAAGACCTGTACACCATAATCAGCAACTTCCATCCGCAAAACATCATCAAACTGAATCAAGCCAGCCTTAGTAGCAGAATAGGCTGCACTATTTGGCGTAGGAATTTTCCCCGCAATAGATCCAAGATTAATGATGGCACCATATCCCTGATCCATCATTTGTTTAGCAACACAGCGACTAATATACATTGCCGCTAATAAATTAACTTTGACCATTTGCGCAAATGTGGACCATTGTTCATGAACTGCTTCAGAGAAATCACCCAAACCGGCAGAGTTGACAAGCACGTCAATTCCCCCAACTTCGTGATTAATTTTTCCAAGGACCTGGTCAATTTGATCTGGATCGGTCACATCTAGCTGATATGAGAATGATGGCCGTCCTGAGAGGATTAAGCACTGTTGTTCAACTTTACGAAGCTGCTCAATATTGCGAGCAGCGACGACCACAATTGCTCCCCGTCGAGCTGCTTCTAAGGCAAGTGCTTTACCGATACCACTCGACCCGCCTGTGATCAGGACAACTTTGTTCTTCAAAAAACGTAACGTTTTAAATCGTCTCAGCATTGTTTTCCCTCCTCCCTACTTGTTGAAAGGAATATCGATTACATCGAAATCATTTACTACCCGCGTATTTGGCAGAATATCACGTACTTGGTAGGCCAGCTGGTAAGCAGCTTTCCCAGTGTAGCGCGCGGAAATATGGGTCAATAGTAATCGCTTAACATGGGCAGCCTTAGCAACTTCTGCCGCCTGTTGACTAGTGGAGTGATAATAGCTCCGCGCCATCTGCGCCTCATTTTTGGCAAAGGTACTTTCATGAACTAAAACATCAGCATTTTGTGCCAAGATGATTGCATTCTTAGTCTTGCGCGTATCACCCATAATTGCAACAATTCGCCCTGGTTGTGGGTGACCTATATAATCATGGCCATCAATGGTACGACCATCAGGCAAAGTAACGGTCTTACCAGCCTTAAGTTGTCCGTAGAGTGGTCCTGATGGTACATGATCTGCTTTCAGCTTATCAACTAGTAATTCACCGGGATGGTCAGCTTCTTCAATCCGGTAACCATAGCAGGCAATCTTATGATCTAGATGCATCGTCGTCACCTTAAAGCCATTCTGATCAAAAAGAACCTGGTCATGGTCAATTTCGACGAAATGTAAGGGATAACTCAAACGCGATTCACTAACCTGTAAAGCAGTCAAAACAAACCGCTTGATCCCCACTGGTCCATAGATGGTAAGCGGTTCATTACCGCCTTGAAAAGAACGGGAACTTAATAAGCCTGGTAACCCGAAGATATGATCACCATGCAAGTGAGTAATAAATATTTTGCTAATTTTACGAGGACGGATTGTCGTCCGTAAGATTTGGTGTTGGGTAGCTTCCCCAGCGTCGAACAACCAAACTTCATTCAATTCTTCCAGTAGACGAAGAGCGACACTTGTAACATTACGCTGCTTACTGGGTGAGCCGGCGCCAGTACCTAAAAACTCTAGTTGCATGTTTTCTTCTCCTTATCATTTAAACCATGGTTATTGAATAAATTCGAAAGCAAATTTATCAATCCGCACCATGTCGCCGTCTTTAATTCCCGCTTTACGAAGAGCATCATCAACTCCCATACGACGTAGTTGACGTGCAAAGCGAAGCTGACTATCTTCATGTGTCAAGTCGGTCATCTTAAACAAACGTTCAAGCTTGTCACCACTGAGAACCCACGTACCATCATCATCACGATCAATCGTGAAGTCAGGAGTATTCTTTTCTGGTGCCGCAGCCTTATACGTAGCAGTGAGTTGTTCATCATGGCTCTCACTATCAAATGCTGGCGTTTGATCTAGTAAATCTGCAGTCAGTTGCATCAGCTGCTGAACACCATCATGAGTCACCGCAGAGATTGGAAAAATCTGTGGCTGCTTTTCCAACGTATGGTCTGCAGCTAATTGTTTCTTGAAGTGTTCCAGATTCTTCTGGGCATTCGGTAGGTCCATCTTAGTGGCAACAACAATTTGCGGACGCTTTAATAATTCCGGATCATAGTTCGCCAGCTCATGGTTAATCTGTCGATAGCGTTCAATACCTTGATCAGGATCTTCAGCACTCATATCAACCAGGTGTAACAAGACCCGCGTCCGTTCAATGTGACGAAGGAACTTTAAGCCCAAGCCAACACCTTTAGATGCACCTTCAATCAGTCCTGGCATATCCGCCATTGCAAAGTCACGACCATCTGGCAGGAGGACCATACCAAGATTGGGAACCAAGGTTGTAAATTCGTAAGCAGCAATTTTCGGCTTAGCTCCCGTGACCACAGAAAGCAGCGTTGATTTCCCAACTGACGGGAAGCCCACTAAACCAACATCAGCTAACATCTTTAATTCTAATTCGACATAGCGATCCTGCCCTGGTTCGCCATTCTCGGCAATTTCCGGTGCCGGATTTTTGGCGCTGGCAAAGTGAATATTACCACGACCGCCACGACCACCCTTAGCAATTGTTAGTTCCTGACCATTTTTGATCAGGTCACCAATAATTTCACCAGTATCTAAGTCACGGACGGTCGTTCCCTGTGGCACTTTAATCACAGTATCTTCAGCACTGGGACCAGTCATTTGTTTGCTCATCCCATTACCGCCATTCTTAGCCTTAAAAATACGGTGGTAACGAAAATCCATTAACGTCCGCAATCCTTCGTCAACTTTAAGGATGATACTTCCGCCGCAGCCGCCATCACCACCTGATGGTCCACCGTTAGGAACGTATTTTTCCCGGCGAAAAGAAACCATTCCGTTGCCGCCTTTACCGGCGTGTGCTTCAATTTTAATTTGATCCACAAAAGTGTTCATTATTAATTTCTCCGTTCTTCAATCTAATAACTAGTATATTGAATAATTTAACAAGCGTCAAAATCAATCATGACTGCTCCCCTTAGCAACCTCTGCGTTACCCTGGAGAGATACTTTGATTAATTGGGCTGTTGGTCGATTAATTCCTAAACTATGGATTTCATCGACTGATGCGTTAGCAATCTTACTGATGGACCCATATTTTTGCAGGAGCTTTGTCCGTGTTCGCGGACCGACACCTTTAATTGCATCAAGACGGGAAGCCAATGAATTCTTCGCATGAACACGACGGTGAAAAGTAATTGCAAACCGGTGCACTTCATCTTGAATTCGCTGTACGAGGTAAAAGCCTTGACTACGCGGATTGAGATTAATGTGGTGATCATCATCACCAAATAATAAGTCAGCTGTCCTGTGCTTATTATTCTTCACCATCCCCACCACTGGGATATCTAAATTAAGCTCATTTTCTAAGACGTCCCGAGCAGCATTCATTTGCACTTCACCACCATCCATAAAAATCATGTCGGGCATCCGTTGATTCTCCTTCAAGAGGCGGGTATAACGACGCCGAATAACCTCCCGCGTGCTGGCGGCCTCATCGGCATGATTAATAACTGTCTTTAATTTATACTTACGATAAAGTTTCTTAGCTGGTTTACCATCGACAAAAACCACCATTGCACTGACGGGATCCGCACCTTGAATATGTGAATGGTCAAAAGCTTCAATTTTGTGACCCGCTGGCAAGCCTAAAGCATCAGTAACTTCCTTCATTGCCCCAGTAGTCTTACTTTCATCCATCGCTAGCAATCGAAACTTTTCATCCAGAGTTAAATGGGCATTTTCCTTGGCCATATTCATTAGGTCACGTTTTTCGCCCCGTTCAGGGGTACGAACAGGTACTCCCAGGATTTCACTAATCTCTTGATTTGGTAAGCCCCGCGGAAGAAGAATTTCCTTGGGCAAAATATTATTTGGACGATTATAAAATTGTAAAATGAAACTAGTCATTTCTTCGACTGCCGTATCAACAATCGGGAACAACCGCTTTTCACGTTTCATCAACCGCGCTTGGCGAATGAAGAAAACTTGAATTGATAACCAACCCTTATCCATATAGAAGTTGAATAGATCGCGGGGCGTCTTATCATTCGAAATAATTTTCTGCTTTTCAACAGTGACCTTAATATAGTGTAACTGGTCCCGAATCTCAGCTGCTCGTTCGAATTCTAGATTTGCTGACGCTTGGTTCATTTCAGCAATAAGCTTTTTTTTCACGTTCGCCGTGTTGCCGTTTAAAAATGATTTAATGCGCTGAATTTGACGATCATATTCTTCTGGAGGAACGGTCTTAAAACAAGCGCCCAGGCATTGCCCCATGTGGTAATACAAACATGGTCGATGTTGGTACCCATTGCAACGACGGAGTGGATAAACTTTTTGGATGAAATGGAGCGTTTCTTCAGCTGCATAAACGTTCGGATAGGGACCAAAATAATAAGCTCCGTCCTTTTTAATTTGTCCAGTAATCTTAGTTTGTGGATCCCGTTCATTTGTAATCTTGATGTATGGATATCCTGTGCCCTGTTTCAATTTGATATTGAAATAAGGCTGATGTTCCTTAATCAAGGTGATCTCTAATAGGAATGATTCCTTATTGGTTGAAGTCACAATGGTTTCAAAGTCAGCAACTTCTGAGACCATTTTTGCCACTTTACCAGTATGGGAACTCTTAAAGTAAGACCGCACCCGATTCTTCAGATTCTTGGCTTTACCGACATAGATGATCTGATCATTGATATTCTTCATTAAGTAACAGCCCGGCTTATCGGGTAACAGGGCTAATTTATGTTCAATGTGCTCACTCGCCATCTACTGACTCCTTCCTTAATCCAAAACTATATTATACGTGATCTTTCCTTTCTTTGGTAATTTACAGCTTGATAAATTGCATATTATTACTAACATATGCTACAGTAACGATAAATAATAAAGGGGTGAATCAAATGGGACTAGTCACAAGACGTAGCTTGCAACTGGACAAAATGTTTGATCAATTTGCCGTTGATCCAAAAGACACGAAAAAGAAACCAACTGATTCTAAAGTCAAGTCAAAGAAAAATAATAAAAATTCTCCAACTAAAGATACAAAATAGTTTATTGGAATAATATTCGAAAAGGCCTAACGTTCTTACTTTCTTGAACGCTAGGCCCTTTTGTTATGCAATAAGCATTAATACACCCACAATTTAATTATTCTTAGTGAACCCCTTTGGATACCGCCGGTTAAGTTCTGCAATATTGTTTTTAGCAACATCATCAAACGGAATATCAGCCCATTCAGCAATTTGCGAAAGGTACCAGAGGACATCACCCATTTCATGGGTCAATTGCTGACGATCAAGCTTTTGTCCACGAAAAGTATAATTCTTTACCAAATCAACAACTTGTCCAGCTTCACCAGCTAACCCTAACGCGCAATTAGTTAATACCTGCTCATTACCATAAAGCGTTCTTTTAGCTGCATTCTGATACTCATTGAAATCCATTACTATTTCCCCATTCGTTGCTCAATCCATTGCCAAATTTTATCCTTACCCTGCTTCGAAACGGCAGAGAAAAGTTGCAAATCATCAGGTGACGGTAATTCTAACGCCCGACTAACTTCATTAATTGTCCGATTGAGTGCGCTAGGCTTGACCTTGTCAATCTTAGTAGCAACAACCAGCGTTGGAATATTATAATATCGTAACCATTGATACATTGAAATATCATCGTCGCTCGGCTTATGCCGGCCATCCACAAGTTCAATGACGCCACGTAATTGTTGCCTGGTCGTTAGGTACTCCTCAATCATCTGGCCAAAACGTTCTCGTTCTTTCTTTGAAACCTTGGCATACCCATAACCAGGAACATCAATAAAATACATCTGATGTTCCACTTCATAAAAGTTAAGCGTTTGGGTCTTGCCCGGTTGACTAGATGTGTGGGCAAAGTTGCGACGATTAATGAGGACATTCGTTAGCGAAGACTTGCCAACATTGGAGCGCCCAACCAAAGCGATCTCTGGATAATTAGTAGATGGGTATTGCTTGGGATCGACCGCACTAATAGTTAAATCAACATTGTGCACTTCCATATCCTCATCCTCCTTTAGTTATGAAGCCTGCTGGTCCTTCATTACATACCGCGGCTCAGTATGGTTAGTAACACACCGCTTATCAATAATCACTTTTTCAACGTCTTGGCGACTAGGCAAATCATACATAACATCACGCATGACCCCTTCGATGATGGAACGAAGGCCACGAGCCCCCGTGTTTCGTTTGATAGCCAATTGTGCCATTGCCCGTAAGGCCCCATCAGTAAAGCTCAACTGACTACCATCAAGACGAATTAACTCTTGATATTGTTTTACAAGGGCATTCTTTGGTTCAGTTAAGATCCGGACCAGGTCATCCTCATCCAATTTCTGCAGGGCAGTCATTACCGGTAATCGCCCAATGAATTCGGGAATTAATCCAAATTTTAATAGATCTTCCGGGATAACATGCTGTAGAATATTCTTTTCCGTTACGTTAGCAGCTTCATTGGAGTCTGTACCGAAACCAATCGTCTTATCACCTAAACGTTCTTTAACGATGTTTTCAATGCCATCAAACGCTCCACCAACGATAAAGAGGATATTCTTTGTATCAACCTGAATAAATTCCTGTTGGGGATGCTTGCGACCACCCTGAGGCGGCACGTTGGCAATCGTTCCTTCCAAGATCTTCAGCAAGGCTTGTTGAACCCCTTCACCAGAAACATCACGAGTAATCGAAACGTTTTCAGCTTTCTTAGCAATCTTATCAATTTCATCGATATAGATAATGCCCTTTTCAGCAGCTTCCACATCATAATCAGCGGCCTGGACGAGCTTTAAGATGATGTTTTCAACATCCTCACCAACATACCCCGCCTCAGTCAAAGTCGTTGCATCAGCAATGGCAAAAGGAACATTTAGGATCTTAGCAAGCGACTGCGCCAGATAAGTTTTCCCTGATCCGGTTGGTCCAATCACAGCGATGTTACTCTTTTGGAGTTCAGTATCATTATTATCGCCAGTTACCATGGCGTTAACACGTTTGTAATGATTGTACACGGCAACAGCCAAGGTCTTCTTAGCATCTTCTTGGCCGATAACGTAGTCATTCAATTGACTCATAATTTCTTCGGGAGTCGGAACCTTGAATGTGCTTTGTTTATTATCATCGGCTAATTCTTGCTGGATAATATGCTGACAGAGGTCGACACACTCATTACAAATGTAGACTCCTGGTCCTGCCACAATCTTCTTAACCTCATCTTGTGATTTACCACAAAATGAACAGTGGACAGAATCCATCCCATTAGTATCTTCAAACATCGATTCAGCCTCCTCTAGACTTATGATTTCATGATACCAAAATAATGGATGCAATACGAATGTTTGCTCTTTAAACCCGGAAAAAAAACGCCCAATCAGTTTGATTGGACATTTTTATTTAGTTCACATGCAAGATTACTTGTCAGACTTTTTGTCGTCCTTTTTTGCTGACTTAACTTGCTTTGCTGAATCAGCAACTAAGTCAACGGCCTTACGAATCTTGATATCATGAGTCAACATATCTTCAGAAAGAGCATTCTTAATTTGATCTTCTTTCATGTTGTATTGCTTTGCCAAGTTGCTAATTTCATCCTTGATTTCATCATCAGAGGCAGTTAATTTAGCATCATCGACAATTGCTTCAAGAACCAGGTTAGTCTTAACACGTTGAGCGGCATCAGCAGCAAATTGCTTCTTAAGGTCTTCTTCCTTAGTACCAGTAATTTGGAAGTACATCTTAGGACTGATTCCTTGTTGTTGCATACCTGCTAAGTATTGTTGCATTTGACGGTTAGTGTCATCATCCAACATTGATTGTGGAATGTCTTGGATGTCAGCATTCTTAACAGCGGCTTCAATAGCAGCATCTTCAATGGCAGCCTTAGCTTGGTTTTTCTTGTCTTCTTGAAGTTGCTTCTTAGTCTTGTCACGTAATTCAGCTAAAGTATCAACGTCTTCGTCGACATCCTTAGCAAAATCATCATCAAGGTCTGGCAATTGCTTTTCCTTGATTTCGTGCATCTTAACCTTGAAAGTAGCGTCCTTACCAGCCAAGTTCTTAGCATGGTAATCCTTTGGGAAGGTAACCTTAACTTCAACATCGTCACCAGTATTGTGACCAATTAATTGGTCTTCAAAGCCAGGGATGAATGAACCAGAGCCCAATTCAAGGGAGTAGTTATCAGCAGAACCACCATCAAACTTCTTGCCATCAACAGTACCTTCGTAGTCAATAACAACGGTGTCACCCTTAGCAGCAGGCTTATCTTCCTTCAAAACTAATTCAGCTTGTTGTTGACGCTTCTTGTCTAATTCAGCATCAACGTCGGCATCACTAACACTGGTGTCTTGTTCAGGCACTTCCATGCCCTTGTATTCACCTAATTTAACTTCAGGCTTAACATCAACAGTAGCAGTTAAGACCCAAGGTTGATCCTTTTCCATGCTCTTAATATCAATTTGAGGTTGAGCAACTGGTTCAATCTTAGTTTCCTTAACAGCATCACTGTAAGCATTTGGAAGAACCTTGTTTAAGGCGTCTTGGTAAAGTGATTCTTCACCATACATTTGGTCGAAGATTTGACGTGGAACCCGGCCCTTACGGAAACCTGGAACAGTAATCTTCTTCTTAGTTTCGGCAAATGCTTCATCGAGACCTTTCTTAATAGTTTCGACATCAATTTCGAATGTCAAAGTGCCCTTGCTGGCTTCGCTATCGCGTTCCCATTTTGCTGACATTTTATTTCCTCCAATATTGATCAAATTGACCATAATCCTTTAAAAGGCTGGTCTTTACATACTTTAATAGTGTACCCTACAGACTCGTTAATTGCAACTTATTGGAAGCTTAGTTGCAATAAAAAAAGGATGCGGAATAACTCCGCATCCTTTTGACTGTTAACTAATTAATAAATTAGTCTAAGACGTCGGATACAACACCGGCACCAACAGTGTGTCCACCTTCACGAATAGTGAACTTTAGACCCTTTTCAAGGGCAACTGGCTTTTGCAAGTTAACAGTGAAGGTAACGTTATCACCAGGCATAACCATTTCTACACCGTCTGGTAATTCAATAGTACCAGTAACATCAGTGGTGTGGAAGTAGAATTGTGGACGGTAGTTTGAGAAGAATGGAGTGTGACGGCCCCCTTCTTCCTTAGTCATAACATAAACTTCACCCTTGAAGTTCTTGTGAGTTTGGATTGAACCTGGTTCAGCAAGAACTTGGCCACGTTCAACTTGGTCGTGTGAAATACCACGAAGAAGAACACCAACGTTATCTCCGGCTTCACCAAGGTCAAGAGTCTTGTGGAACATTTCCAAACCAGTAACAGTTGACTTTTGTACCTTGTCAGTTAAACCAACGATTTCAACATCGTCACCAATCTTAACAGTACCACGGTCGATACGACCAGATACAACGGTACCACGACCAGTGATAGTGAAGACGTCTTCGATAGGCATCATGAATGGCTTATCAGTAGGACGCTTTGGAGTTGGAATGTAGTCATCGATAACATCGAGCAAGTGAAGAACAACCTTTTCTTGTTCTGGGTCACCTTGAAGAGCCTTCAAAGCAGATCCACGGATAACAGGAATATCGTCACCAGGGAAATCGTATTCGCTAAGTAAGTCACGAACTTCCATTTCAACAAGGTCAACTAATTCGTCATCGTCAACAAGGTCAACCTTGTTCAGGAAGACAACGATGTACTTAACACCAACCTGACGAGCCAAGAGGATGTGTTCACGGGTTTGTGGCATAGGACCATCATCCGCAGCAACAACCAAGATGGCACCATCCATTTGTGCAGCACCAGTGATCATGTTCTTAACGTAGTCGGCGTGACCTGGAGCATCGATGTGTGCGTAGTGACGCTTTTCAGTTTCGTATTCAACGTGGGCAGTGTTGATAGTGATACCACGTTCCTTTTCTTCTGGAGCGGCATCGATATCTTCAAACTTTTCTTGCTTTGCCAGACCCTTTTCAGCCAATACCTTAGTGATAGCAGCAGTTAAAGTAGTCTTCCCATGGTCAACGTGGCCAATAGTACCAATGTTTACATGGGGCTTTGTACGTTCATAATGTTCTTTTTCAGCCATTAATGAAAACCTCCTGTGAATTTACAAGTATAATGCCAGTCAACACGTGACTGACACACCCTTATAGATATTGTACTACTTCTTTTCGCCAATGAAAAGATTAATCACATGGCTCTCAAGAAGAATTCTTTAACATGATATCAACTATCTTTGAATTTGTAAATGAGTTTATTCGACTTTAGTTGATTTTTTCGGTTCTTTGTCAATCGGTACTGATAATAAAATTTACAGTTCAAGCAGTCATTTTGCTTGGGCTGTTTTTTGTTTTGCAATTAGAACTAACTGTTAAGTGAGAGTTTTTTAATGCAATCAATATTCTAATTCTAAAATGATAAAAATTTCTGAAACCATAAGCCGTTCGCTTAATGACCTTAATTTTGTTGTTAGTTCCCTCAATAGGGCCGTTACTCAAATGATACTTAAAGCTACACAATATTTCGTCTTTATGTTGCCGTAAAGTCCTTTGGACTTTTTGTAATTTAAACGGCAATTCTGTTAATTTTCGATTTAGAAGTGTTTGTAACTCTGCAGAGTCTTCATTATCAATGGCACTAATCAATGTTTGATAATAATCATAAGCTTCTTTAAGTTCTGGAGACATATCAAGTAATCGATCAACTACTTCACTATTAGTTAACCAGGCACCTTTAAAGTTACGACAGGGGTGATAACGGACGTTATCAAGTTCACTAACTTTTTGCAATAGTAGTTTCCAAAAACGTTTCAATGCCCGAGATTCATGTGAACCAGCCCCATAATAGTTCATTGTTTTGGTTCTAATTTTCTGTAGAACACGGTATGCTTGTGCAACAATGTGAAAATGATCGGCTATAATCTGCGCATAGGGAAACAGTTCATGTATCAGAGGTCGATAAGGCTGATAAAGGTCGACCACGACTAATTTAACTGATAGTCTAGCTTTTCTTGTAAAATGTCGATAAAAATATTGCTTTAATGACTTTGAAGTTCGTGATGAGATAACGTCGATAGTTCGATGATTAACTGGATTCATAAGAATCATACTCATTCCACTAGTCGCGAAGCGACCAGACTTAAAATCATCGAAAGCAATCGCCCGTGGTAACCAATTAGCAGTGGGCGTAAAGTTGTTATCAAGGCTATCAATAATTCGGCCCACAGTACTAGGAGAAACCTGATGGTCTTGGGCAATATCCTTTTGTGATTCATTTTTTGGCAAATCAAGGATTACTGCCTGCTTGATGTTATTGGTTATTCGACAATTGCGATCAATACCATCAATCTCTGCTAATTTGGTCACCACCTTAGGGCAGTCAGGCATCGATGGACAAATATATTTCTGCTTTCTAATTAATAGAACCGTGGGAACGTTCGCAATTGGGAGAGCTTTAATGCGAACTTCTTGTTGCCGAAAGCCGTTTTTAAGCATCTTGTGGCCGCACACAGGACAGTGACATACACCAGATTTAATCAAATGGATAATTTTAAGATTTTTGGTCTCTTCGAGACCATCAACATCTAATTTTAGGCCTGGATCATTGATTCCTGTTAAAAAGCTGATAAGATTATTCATGAGGATTTAATTCCTTTCTTAGGGCAATTACCGTGTGTGTATTTTTTGGGGTAATTGTCCTTTTTTTATTGTCATCATATACAAAAACGGCACTGATGAAAACTCATCAGTACCGAATAGTGTAGAACCTTTTTTTATGGCTCTTCGTCAAGAAGTACTGATAGAAAAATTTGAATAACTTTTCAAACAGCTCGTGTCTGAGATTGGACATGAGCTGTTCTTTTATTCTTCCAGTTGATGGCAAAGTATGAGTTAGGAAGGGCAAGCAGGATTTGAGCCCGAAAATTAAAGAAGTTACGAAAGCCATAAGCAGTTCGTTTAATAACTTTGATCTTATTGTTAGTTCCTTCGACTGGACCATTCGTGTAGTCACCATATTTAAAGCTGGTGATAATCTCTTTACGATGCCTCCGGAGAGTCCGTTGAACTTTTTGAAGTGATTGGGGAAGCTGGGTCCATTTAATCGCGAGTAAATGATTGAGTTCATCCTTACTACGATGATTGATCGCGAGAATAAGGTCCTGATAATAACGATAAGCTTGTTTAAGATCATCATTGAAAGCCAGTAAGCGTTGAATAACTTCAACGTCGGTCAACTGAGTATAGCCAAAATTACGACGTGACCAATAGTTATCATATTTGAGTAACCCCGCTGGGGTTAGGATTAATTTCCAGAAATGCTTGAGTGCCCGCCATTGATGGCTCCCATTGCCAGCTTGGTTCATAGCTTTAACCCGAATTTTACTCAAAGCCCGGTAAGCTTGAGCGACCACATGAAAGTGGTCGGCAATAATTATGGCATGGGGAAATAGTTCATGAATAAGATGACGATAAGGCGTATACAGGTCAACCGTAACCGTGCGCACTGCCAGACGAGCCGCACGATCGTAGCGCAGAAAGTAATTACGCAAGTAGCGATTACGTCGTGACAGAATAATATCAATGGTACGATGATTTTCAATGTTCATCAGGATCATACTCATTCCACTGGGTGCAAAGCGACCAGATTTAAAATCATCAAAGGCAATATGGCGAGGTAACCAATGATAGTTTGGTTTGAAAAATTGATCCAGGTTAAAAATAACCAGTCTAACAGTCCAGTCAGAGATTCCCAGTTCCTTGGCGATATCAATTTGGGACTCATTGGTAGTTAGTTGTATCATCACCCGTTGTTTAATTGCTTGGCTGATGTGATGACGATATTTAATGTCCTTGACCTTAGCTAACTCCGTAATCGTTGATGGACAAGCTGATGAAGGTTAAAAGAATAATTTTTGTCATATACGTCGAGTATACAACTCTCCTGCGAATTTTCGATATTCTAACCGAATTAGCATAAATTCAATATTATTTTTGTTAACTCAATCCTTAGTACCAAACTGACCGATTCGTACATACCACAAACGCTACCATATCAAGGCTCACCTCTACTTCCACTACCCTAATCGACACGACCTGCCAAACTGGACATTCACCTACTCGACTATCGAAATAGGACATAGAACACTCGACCCGCCAGCTTCAAATAGAAAAAGTGTACTTTTTCCAATAGCTCAGAAGGGAAAAAGTACACTTTCAATCATCTATAAATGCCATTATAACGCGGTTTGTCGGCTATTTTTCTGTGCGTTCAAGGACAGTAACACTCTCAACATGAGTCGTCTGTGGGAACTGGTCCACCGGTTGGATCGGTTTCGTAACGTGGTAACCATGATCCGCAAAGCGCTGGATATCCCGAACTAAAGTGGCTGGATTACATGATACATAAATAACCTTCTTCGGTGCCATCTTGCCAGTTGCTTCAATCAATCTTTCTGCCAGACCCTTCCGTGGTGGATCCACAATAACGACATCCGGCTTTAGTCCTGCTTCTTGCCACTTACCAAATTGCTCTTCTGCCTTGCCAACAACAAACTTGGCATTCTTAATCCCATTCCGCTTGGCATTATGCTTAGCATCATCAATTGCCGCCGGAACAATTTCTACCCCATACACTTGCTTGGCGTGCTTGGCAACCGCTAAAGAAATCGTTCCGATCCCACAGTAAGCATCAATCACGGTTTGTGATCCATCCAAGCCAGCATTGTCGATGGCAGTTTGGTACAGTCGTTCTGTTTGTTGCGGGTTAACCTGGTAGAACGACAGCGGCGAAATGGCAAAATCAATGCCCAGTAACTGATCATGAATTTCAGGAGCACCCCACAATGTTTTATTCTTATCACCAAGCAAACGGTTCGTCTTCCGGTCGTTGAAGTTCTGCACAATTGACTTGACCTCTGGCACACCGGCAACGATCCCATCAACAATCTGGTCAGCCATTGGCAACCGTTTAGTATTCGTGACCAGGACTACCATCACTTCATGACTGTAGTAGCCCCGTCGTACCATTACCGTCCGAATGACACCTTTACCAGTTCGTTCATCATATGGTTGGATGTGATACTTTCGCAGCAAGTCACGAACAACAACGATGGCTTCATCAATCTTCGGATCTTGAATATAAAAGTCCTCAATTGGGACCAGCGTGTGGCTTCCCCGCTTGTAAAAGCCGGTTTGCAACTGTCCATGAATCATCTTTACTGGTACTTGAGCCTTATTTCGATAATGGTATGGTTTGTCCATCCCCATCGTCGGTGCTACCTCAATGTCAGCCAAGTGCGCTTTCTCCAGCAACTCCTTGATCTGGTGCTGTTTAAACTTCAATTGCGCTGCATACTTGAGATGCCCTAGTGGTGCGATTCCGGTTTGAATATATTTTTTATCTTTAACGTTAACACGGTCAGGACTCTTGCTTTGCCATTCCATGACGCGGCCCCAGGCAAAATGGCTAGCAACTTTAGTAATCCGCACCGTGATCTCTTCGCCCGGTAAAGCGTTGGGTACAAATACTGGAAAGTCGTCAATTTTGACAACCCCGTTACCTTCATATGTCAAATCAACCACTTTAGCTGGGTATTCTTCATTTTTATGTACTGGAATGTGTAATTTCAACCTTATTCCTCCATTAATCTCGTAATAAACTTCTCCTATTATAAACAAAAGCGTGAGTTAAGGCGAGCCAGAAATTTATAAATAATAAATAGCCGTCAACTATGGTGATACCTCATATCTCATGCATAGTCATCCTACTATTGTCATTCTTCCTTGACTAATACATGCACATGCATCTATAATCTTATTCGAAGTTAAATGCATATGCATGTATCTTAAGGAGGAATGATTTATTATATCTATTACAAATCGGCAACGAACTTTAATTGCCATTATCCTATTGCTTACTTCATTTATTAGTCTGATGAGCCAGACGATGGTGGTAACTGCCATTCCAGTTATTCAAAATGAATTGCAGCAACCATTAACCCTTGTTCAATGGCTGACAACTGGTTATACCTTGGTGCTTGGAATCACCACTCCTCTCTCAGCTAATCTTTACGAACGTTATAACAATCGGCAACTTTTCTCTGGAGTCCTAGCAATCTTTATTGTAGGTACACTCTTGGGATGTGTCGCTCCGAACTTCCTATGTTTATTAATTGCCCGCTTAATTCAAGCGGCTGCTGGTGGCGTATTGATTTCTTTCCAAATGACAGTACTGGTCTCTATTTATCCACCAGAAAAAAGGGGAACAATTATGGGATTGTCATCCCTCGTCATCGCTTTTGGCCCAGCTATCGGTCCAACCCTCGCTGGGGTCACGATGAAGTTTTGGGGGTGGCGCTCAATTTTTTGGGTTGTTTTACCTTTCATGATAATAATTTGGCTAACCAGTTTTGTAGTAATGCCCGTGTTTACTCATGCCCATCCCATTAAACTCGATAAATTATCTATCTTGGAATTAGTCATTGGACCAGGACTATTTTTAGCTAGCTTTTCTTTTTTTGATCACCAATTAGTATTGGGTTGCTTGATGCTGGTAATTGGAGTTATAGTATCAATAGTTTTCTATAAGCACCAAGCAAATTTAGATACTCCTCTTTTGGACTTCACTGTCTTTAGATATCGTCCTTTCCGCTTAATGCTCATTGCAGGAACTTTTCTATTCATGACTCTTCTCAGTGCTGAACAGATGATTTCTGTCTTTGCCCAAAATAGTCTGCATGTTTCGAGTATGACAGCGGGGCTAATCCTATTTCCTGGGGCATTTTTAGATGCTATTACTGGCCTGATTGTCGGCCGCTTGTACGACCGCATTGGTGTCAACTTAGTAGCAATTCCAGGGCTTATTTTATGTATTCTGACCACTATTCCAACCTTATTTATTACCGATGATATTTCACTGGTCAGTTTGACATTGCTGTATATTGGTCGAATGGTGGGAATTGGGATGGCATTTGTCCCAACGATGTCTGAATCTTACCTGCACATGCGCAAGGAAGACATTGGTCAAGCAACCGCATTGAGTAATGCGCTGCGTCAAATGGCCGGAGCATTAGCGGTAACAATGGTAGTCGTGATTAGCGATGTACCTAGCAATCCAATTTTGGGGATGCGCTGGTCAATGGGCATCACTTTACTTTTTGCTATCCTGTCATTAGCCGGCTGCTTAATCTATTCCAGTCAGAAAGGATTGAAACAACAGTAATGCAAGAAGATTTTGTCGGTCAAGTCGCGATTTTGAACGCATTAATCCGCCGTCGATTAGACCATTTATTACACTCTCTGGGCTTGTCAGAAATTAATTATTTCTATTTAATGATCATCGATAAAACCCCCGGTATCAGTCAAACCGGTTTAGCAGAACGGATTATCCGTGATCAATCCAGTATTACTCGCCAGGTCGATCGCTTAACAAAACAAGGTTGGCTTGAAAAGCGGCGATCCGCTTCAGATGGTCGTCAAACTTTACTATTTCTCACTAGTCAAGGTAAAAAGGTAATTCCACAAATTCATGCGATCACTGAGCAGGTCAATGAAGAAGCGTTGTCGTCATTTGCACCTGAGCAACGTGAGGAATTTCAACAATGGCTATATGATACCCGACAAAAATTTATCAACTAAGCAGACAAAGAAGCAATCAGTACCACATTGGTGCCGATTGCTTCTTTGTTTAGTCTTTATTAATAAAGAAAAGAGGTCCAATGATTGGCCTCTTTCAATCTTAATTCTGTTTTTGATCCTTAATCTCATCGACACCCTTAACGAAGTCCTTCTCGACACGCTTAAAGTCTTCAGACTCAGTAATTGCATCATCAGGGATTTCATCCAGGTTGGCAACGACTTCGAGATGTTGCTTCAAATTATGGAACTGCATTGGTGCATCGCCACCATATTCACCATCCAGGTTAATCATCAGGCGATCTGCTTTATCCAATGGCTGTAAGTCAACATTCGCTGCTTTTGCATAAATGATCCGGGGGTCTTCCAAGTGATTTCCTTGAAGGGCCTTGGCCATTAAGCTCATCATATCAACCAAACTGCTCTTCTTGACAATGATCATCGTGAATTTACCGTCATCCAAAGCAGCATCTGGTACAATTTGCTCAAAGCCACCAACAGAATTGGTCAAGGCTAACAGGATCATCGAAACTTGACCTTTGTATTCATGATCATCATACTTAATTTTCATTTCAACCGGTTTGATCCTGGGAAGCAGTTCGGCCCCTTTGGCGAGGTACGCTGCATAGCCGAATAAGGACTTCATCTGTGAAGGAACGTCGTAAGTCAGTTCCGTTAACGTCCCACCAGCTGCAATGTTCATAAAGTATTTGTCACCAGCTTGGCCAATATCAATCTTGAACTTCTTGTTTTTACGTAAGATCAACTTAGCTGCAGCAATCGGATCATCACGCGGAATCCGCAATGCACGAGCATAATCATTCGTCGTTCCTGCCGGAATGATTGCTAACGTGGGCCGGTGTTCTAATCCGGCAATCCCATTAACAACTTCATTGAGCGTTCCATCACCACCAGCAGCAACGATCAGATCAAAGCCCTCTTCAGCAGCCCGTTTTGCTTCATTGCGTGCAGAATTAGGCGCAGGAGTTGTCGCAAAGGCACTGGTTTCATACCCCGCCTTTTCATAGATTGACAGGATATCAACAAGGTACGTGCGTAACGCTTCCCGACCCGAAGTTGGATTATAAATAATTCGAGCACGTTTGCGCATGACTATCCCTCCTGTTTATTGAGCGTCTAATGACTTCTTTAGTAATTTAGTAACCACTTGTGGGTTAGCCTTACCACGGGTTTGCTTCATAATTTGACCCATTAAGTAACCAACAGCCCGGTCCTTACCGTTCTTGTAGTCTTCGATGGATTGAGCGTTGTTAGCTAAAACATCGTCAACGATTGGTTGCAATTGAGCAGGATCAGATAATTGAACTAAACCATGTTCCTTAGCGTAGGCGTTTGGTTCTTCCCCATTCAAAATTCCCTTGAAGACCTTCTTAGCCATCTTGGAAGAAATTGTCCCGTCATCAATCAACTTAACCATGCCAGCCAAGTTAGCTGGGGTCAACTCAGTATCAGGCAGGTCAACGTGGTTATCATTCAAGTATGAGTTCACATCGTTCATCAAGTAGTTAGCAACCCGCTTTGGATCGCCACCATCCTTAACAGCTGCTTCAAAGAAATCAGACATTTCCTTGGTCTGGGTCAGAACCATGGCATCGTAATCAGTTAAGCCTAGATCCTTAACGTAATGTTGACGACGTTCACCAGGCATTTCTGGCATTTCAGACTTAATTTCGTTAATCCAGTCATCGCTAACGTTCAAATCAGGAATATCTGGTTCTGGGAAGTAACGATAATCATCGGAACCTTCCTTGGTCCGCATGGCAACAGTAGTTCCAGTTGGTTCATCGTAACGACGGGTTTCTTGGGCAATCGTGCCACCAGACAAAAGAACGTTTTGGTGACGCTTTTCTTCGAATGCTAATGCTTTACGGACGTAGTTGAAGGAGTTAATGTTCTTCATTTCCGTCTTGGTACCAAACTTATCGGAACCGATTGGCCGAATCGAAATGTTAGTATCAACCCGCATCGAACCTTCTTCCATCTTAACGTCAGAAATCCCGGTAAATTGGATCCGTTGACGAAGAGCTTCCAAGTATGCAACAGCTTCATCTGGAGAAGCAATATCAGGCTTAGAAACGATTTCGATCAGGGGAGTTCCCTGACGGTTCAAGTCAACGTAAGAATACTTACTGGTGTGCGTGTTTTTACCGGCATCTTCTTCGATATGCATTTCTTCGATCCCGATCTTTTTCTTCTTACCATTGACTTCAATTTCAATCCAACCATCGTGAGCAATTGGTGTTTCAGATTGGGTAATCTGGTAAGCCTTTGGGTTATCTGGGTAGAAGTAGTTCTTCCGGTCAAAGTGCATGTGGTGGGCAATTTGAGCATGCAGAGCTAATCCTGCCATGATACCATCACGAACAACACCCTTGTTTAAAGTTGGCAGGACACCAGGATATCCCCAATCGATGACGTTAGTATTAGTGTTAGGCTTGTCACCATATTCAACTGGTGATGGACTATAAATCTTGGACTTGGTCTTTAATTCAACGTGAACTTCTAGACCGATAGTTGTTTGAAAGTTCATCTTAGTTTTGACCTCCTAACTTAGGTGCTTTCTTGTGAACATCAGTGGTTTGTTCAAAGACGTAACCAGTGTTGTAAACTGTTTGTTCGTCGAAGGCCTTACCAATGATTTGAAGACCAACAGGCATCCCGTTCTTAGCTGAGAATCCAGCTGGAACAGACATTGCAGGTAAGCCGGCCATGTTAACTGGAACAGTCAGCACATCGTTCATGTACATGGTTTGTGGATCATCAATTTCAGCACCAATCTTGAATGCTGGGGTAGCACCAGTAGCACCGACAATCACATCATGATCCTTGAAGACATTATCAAAGTCTTGGGCCATTAGGCGACGAACCTTCGCTGCCTTATTGAAGTAGGCATCGTAGAAACCAGCTGAAAGTGAGAAGGTTCCCAGCATAATCCGCCGCTTAACTTCTTCACCAAAGCCTTCTGTCCGTGAACGAACATAAACATCTTCAATGTTCTTAACATCTTTAGCACGGAAGCCATAACGAATACCATCGTAACGTTGTAAGTTCGATGATGCTTCGGATGATGCCAGAATGTAGTAAGCTGGAACACCGTACTTCGTGTGTGGTAAGGAAACTTCATCCACAATTGCCCCTAAGGATTCAAGATGGTCAAGGGCAGCCTTGATGACGTCATGAACATCATCGTTGATCCCTTCAAAGTATTCCTTTGGTACGGCAATCCGCAGACCCTTAACGTTGGTATCATCATTCAGTTGAGCAGCCCAGTCTGGCACTTCCTTGACTGAAGAAGTCATGTCGTGAGGGTCGTTCCCAGAAATCATGGCCGTTAACAGAGCATTATCCTTAACAGTCCGGGTTAACCAACCAACTTGGTCAAAACTAGAACCGAAAGCAATGATTCCCCAACGAGAAACACGGCCGTACGTTGGCTTCATCCCGACAACACCATTAAATGAAGCTGGCATCCGGATAGAACCACCAGTATCAGTTCCAAGAGCACCAAGGACATCGCCGGCGGCAACAGCAGCAGCGGAACCACCTGAAGAACCACCAGGAACACGGGTAAGGTCCCATGGGTTGTGCGTTGTGAAGAATGCAGAGTTTTCAGTTGAAGACCCCATCGCAAATTCATCCAGGTTAGTCTTCCCAACGTTGATGAAGTTGTTAGCATTCAACTTTTCAATAACAGTAGCATCGTAAACAGGGTTAAAGTTTTCTAAAATCTTGGAAGCAGCGGTCGTCCGCAAGCCCTTGGTTAAGATGTTATCCTTAACAGCCAATGGAACACCTGCAGTTAATTGATCGTCTTGAATACCAGCAGCGTCGACTTCAGCAGCCTTCTTCAAAGCGGCTTCCTTGTTCATTGTTAAGAAAGCCTTGACTTGATCATCATTAGCTTCAATGTGGTCAAAGGTTTCCTTCGTTAATTCGGTAGCACTGATCTTCTTGTTTACTAAATCAGCGTGTAATTGAGATAGATCGGTTTGGTAGAAATCCATTATTCGCCGTCCTCACTTTCGTCAATGATTGCTGGAACACGAATGTAACCATCATCAGTATCTGGTGCATTCTTCAACAATGCATCGGTTTCTTCCTTAGAACTCTTAACGGCTTTGTCTTCACGCATTACGTTAACGCGATCAGTAGCTGAAGTCATTGGTTCAACGTTATCTGTGTCAACTTGCGTCAAATCTTCGAACATATCGATAATGTTGCCTAATTGAGTGGTAAACTTACCGAGCTCATCTTCAGGGAATTCAAGTTTGGCAAGTTCAGCAACGTGTTTTACTTGTTGCTCAGTGATCTTACTGGCCATTCTCTCTACCTCTTTTCAAGAAATTATGTCTACATACATTTAATCATTCTAGCACAGAATTGTCCTGTATTTCAGCAATTAGGGTGAAGAAAAGAGGATGACTTGCTAGCCATCCTCTTTTGTCGATCATGATTTAATTAGTACGATTCAAAAATGTGCGTTTGCCACTTATCGGAACCATTATTCCGGTAAACGACGGATTGCATCTGGGAATCAGATTGAATCTTAATGTCAATTGGAATCCCACTTGGCAAGTACTTCTTAGCAGCCCGTGCAATGTACTGCGTGAAGCTGTTAATTTCCGTTTGACTGTAGAACTGTGTTGTCACCGTGATGTGCATCCCCGTCAAGGACTTACCATCATATTGAGCTTGCGCAGTCACACCAGAAACATTCGGGAAGAAGTTCTGTACCTGACTCTTGAAGTTGGAGAAGTTATCATTGTCAGTTTGGTTAGATTCAGTCGTACTGTTATTCGTCCCATTAGCCTTTGGCAGAACAGCAGTCTTGTAATCCAAGTCATGCCAGCTACTAATGGAGTCACCATTGTTCTTGCTGTAAGCAAAGAAACTGCCACCAACTAAACTATCATCAGGAGCCTGTTTGTACAGAGCAATAACAATTGGGACGTCTTTTAATGCTGGCTTTTGACGCAGACGCTTTAAAACCTTTTGGGCCGCAATTTCACCCTGACGATGAACCTCATCATTGGAGATGTTCTTCGTGTAATTTGGTCCATCAGTCTTCTTTTGGTAATTGTATTCGGAGTTAATCCCAATCCCAATCGTAACGCCCTTCAGCTTCATTGCATTACCACTTTCTTGCATGTAATCCTGTTCTTCAATTTGCTGAACGTATTCTGGATTTGGATTGCTCTTCTTACCTTGGGCAGGGTTCAATCCTTCAGGGTTCTTCTTGGTCTTCCGTCCTAACCAGTTTTCAACAGTATTGGTGTCTAAGTACTGACCTTCTTGGAAGATGTAGCTCTTGGTGGAGAAAACCCGTTTGGAAACTTGGGTTAAGCCACTTTCAAAACTCTTCAAATTATAGGGATTACTGTTCTGGCCAGTGTTAACACCCCGCGCCTTGCTGACCCGGTAGTGTCCCTTGTGGATCACCCCTTGATAATTACCCGCACCAGATCCGGTCGTGCTGTAATCCTTGGATGATGATTTTCCACATGAAGCCAAAACGATTGTTGACATCAGAAGCACAGTGCTAATGATGACCTTTTTCCACTTGGTTTTCACGATTATTGTTCCTCCTCCATTGCCTGATGAAAGCGTCCTTCATCCCAGACAGTGATACCCAGATCCTGGGCCTTAGTGAGTTTACTACCCGCCTTATCACCGGCAATGACGATATCAGTCTTCTTAGAAACACTACTGGTAACCTTAGCCCCATGATCTTCTAACCATTGTTTAGCTTCACTACGGGTCATCTCAACCAGTTTCCCGGTCAATACAACCCGACGACCGTTCCACTCACTGTTCTCATCGACTGGTGTGGTACTACCAAGATATTCAAAGTTAATACCAGAATCACGCAGTTCATTGATCAGCTCAACCACTTGCTGGTTAGCAAAATATGTCTCCACACTTTCACCAATCGTTGGCCCAATGCCATCCACTGACGATACTTCATCCGCAGATGCGTGCATCAGGTGATCGAGGTTACCAAAATGTTCCATAATCAAACGTGCTGCCTTAGCACCAACATGGCGGATACCAAGGCCAAATAAAAGACGTTCGACAGAATTATTACGACTATTGTCGATCGATGTCAATAGATTAGTGGCTGATTTATCACCAAATTTATCTAAAGTTAATAATTGGTCACGATTAAGGGCATATAAGCCAGCAACGTCATGGATTAATTTCTTATCCCACAATTGCTCAATGATCTTAGGACCTAATCCATCAATGTTCATCGCATTCCGCGAGGCAAAGTGAGCTAAGCCTTCCTTGATTTGTGCTGGACACATTGGGTTAATGCACCGTAAAGCCACTTCATCATCCAAATGGACTAGCTTAGAACCACATACCGGACATTCCGTTGGGATCTGGTAAGGTTCACTATTAGCAGGACGCTTCTTAAGGTCAACTTGCGAAATTTCTGGAATAATATCGCCGGCTTTGTGAAGATAAACCGTATCTCCAATGCGAATATCCTTATCCTGTAGGTAATCCGGGTTGTGGAGTGACGCCCGACTAACAGTGGTCCCCGCTAACTGAACCGGATCCATTACTGCCGTCGGCGTCACATTCCCAGTCCGGCCGACAGTCCATTCAATATCACGAACAACCGTGGCTTCTTCTTCGGGAGGAAACTTATAAGCAATTTCCCACCGTGGAACTTTGACAGTATTTCCAAGGGCAATCTGGGTATCCAGGTCATTAACCTTTTCGACAATCCCGTCAATCCCATAAGTCAGTTGGTCACGTTGAGCAGTGTATTCATCGATGTAATCTTCAATTTCTTGCCGGTTATGGACCACTCGATTATTGGGGTTCACTTTAAAGCCTAGTTCACGCATCTTATCCAGGGCTTCCGCCTGCGTACTGACACCAATTTTTTGGTATTCAGGAACATAATACATAAACGTATCTAAGTCCCGATGAGCAGTCACTTTAGGATCGAGTTGCCGTAAACTACCCGCTGCCGCATTTCGTGGATTAGCAAATGTCGGCTGTCCCGCAGCTTCACGCGCAGCGTTCAATTTAGCAAAGGATTTCTTTGGCATGTAGCATTCACCACGAAATTCAACTGACAGTGGTTCAGGTAATTCGTGGGGAACCGACTTGATGGTCATCACATTAGCCGTGACGTCTTCACCGATATTTCCATTTCCCCGCGTGGAACCTTGGACAAGCTTCCCATTTTCGTAAACCAGGGACAGGGACAGTCCATCGATTTTGAGTTCCAAATTATATTCTGGGGTAACCTCAACATCAGCATTATCTTGCTGACGACTGTTAAAGTCCATTAACTCATCGAGCGAGAAAACATCCCCCATCGACAACATCGGAATTTCATGCCGGACCTTCGTTAATTGGCTTTCCGTTTCCCCACCAACTCGTTGCGTCGGTGAATCAGGAGTAACTAATTCCGGAAATTTAGTTTCGATTTGAACCAGCCGTTGGTAAGCACGGTCATAAACGTAATCCTCAACAGTCGGATTATCCTGTTCATAATACTCACGACCCCACTGACTAATTTGTGCACGAAGGGGCCCAATTTCCTGCTGGGCTTGAGCTAACGTTAATTCTTCAACTGGTGTTTGCTTATTATCCATGAAATTGGCCTCACTTCATTGTTAATCAACTTTTTTAATTGGTGCAAAACTGGCCAGCAGCCGTTTAACTCCCTGGTCAGGGAAAGCAATATCAAGTTCCATATCATTACCAGTTCCACTGACCTTTACGACAGTTCCTTGACCCCACTTCTTATGGCTAACCTTATCACCAGTCTTCCATGATACCTTATCAGCACCGGTCCCAGTGTTCGTAACCGGCTTAACTCGCTTGCCTGCACTACGATACTGGTGCTTTTGACGGTGACGGTACGTGGTTGCAGTTGCAGCATCACCACCAAATGGCAGTTTCTGTCCGCTAACTGACGTTTCTTCATCACTATTTTCAAATTTCAAGAGATCCGGATTGATTTCTTCCACAAAGCGTGACGGCTGGTTGCGTTGAATACGCCCATAAAGCAGCCGTGAGAAAGCATTTGTCAGGTAGAGCTTCTTTTTAGCACGCGTAATACCAACGTAGGCTAACCGACGTTCTTCTTCCAATTCGTCATCTTCCATGATGGCCCGTGATAATGGGAAGATTCCTTCTTCCATGCCCACTAAGAACACAACTGGAAATTCAAGTCCCTTAGCGGCATGGAGAGTCATCAACGTCACGGCAGGAGCTTGTTCGTCAACATCATCCTGGTCAGATACCAAGGCTAAGTCAGCTAAGAAATTGGTGATCTTCTGGATATTACTATCATCGTCATCCTTGTGCTGTTCATCATACTCTTTAGTGACGGACTTAAATTCGTCTAAGTTCTCCCGTCGTGCTTGGGCTTCCAAGCTACGATCGTCTTTAAGATACTTATTGTAGCCACTGCGTTCCAAAATTTCTTCCGTCAGATCAGTCAGATTCAGGAATTCAGCTTGCTTTGTTAAGTCACGCATTAGTTGGCCAAATTGATCAATTTTAGTCCGGGTACGGGTTGAAATATTATTGGCAATATCAACATTTTCTGCTGCCTGCAACAGTGACCAATGATTTTCATCCGCAAATTCACGGAGATGTTCGACACTGGTCATCCCAATTCCCCGCTTAGGTGTATTCACAACTCGGGTGAAAGAAATCGAATCTTGTGGGTTAACGATTAGGGTTAAGTAACCCAAGACATCCCGGATTTCCTTCCGGTCATAGAACTTATGGCCACCGACCATCGTATATGGGACACTGGACTTAAGGAAGGTTTCTTCGATCATCCGTGATTGGGCATTTGTCCGATAGAGAACTGCAAAATCGTTGAAGTTATAACCATGCTGGTCATGTTCTTCTTTTATTTTAGCAACAATGAATTGGGCTTCATCGTGTTCGTTTTGCGCCCGGTAATACGAAATCTTGTCTCCTTTGCCATTTTCCGTCCACAGGTTCTTCTTCTTCCGTTGGACGTTATTTTCGATCACTTCGTTAGCTGCATCCAGAATGGTTTGGGTTGAACGGTAATTTTGCTCCAGCATTACCGTATGGGCATTTGGATAGTCACGTTCAAAGTTCAAAATGTTATTCATGTTAGCGCCACGCCAGCCATAAATACTCTGGTCAGCATCCCCAACAACACACAGATTTTGATACTTTTGGGCTAATAAGTTAACCAACTTGTACTGGGCATCGTTGGTATCCTGGTATTCATCAACGTGAATGTAATGGAACTTATCCTGGTAAAATTCGAGCGTCTCGGGATCTTTTTCGAACAACTCAATCGTCTTCATGATCAGGTCATCGAAGTCTAACGACTGATTAGCTTCTAGTTCCTGCTGGTAAAGCTTGTAGGCCCGGGCAACTAATTGTTCGAACATCCCATTAGCTTCCTTAGCATATTCATCAGGTGTCTGGAGAGCGTTCTTCGCGTTAGAAATAGCAGACAGGATACTCCGCGGATCAAACTTTTTGGTATCAATGTTCAGTTCACTACAAATCCGCTTCATTAACGTCCGTTGTTCACTGGTATCCGCAATGGTAAATGCTCGGTTATAACCAAGTTTCTCAATATCACGCCGTAAGATCCGCACACACAGGGCGTGGAAAGTCGATACCCAAACATCACGAGCGCTTTCACCAAGGAGCTTGCCGACCCGTTCCTTCATTTCTCGAGCAGCCTTATTGGTGAAGGTAATCGCCAAAATATTCCAAGGAAGCACACCCTTTTCTTCGATCAGGTAAGCTACCCGGTGAGTTAATACCCGGGTCTTCCCAGAACCAGCACCGGCCATTACTAATAAGGGCCCTTCAGTAGTTAAAACTGCCTCAGTTTGCTTATCGTTCATACCGTCTAATAATGATTGACTACTCACGCCTTGTTCCATCCTCTCTAAAAATCAGTCGGCTCATATTATACCAAATTTTGCAGTTTAATGGTGTGAATCGAACGTATGTTACTAAAAAATCTGCAATCAGATTGATTGCAGATTAGTGAATTATTCATTTGTTTCTGATTGGCCTTGGTTTGCTTGCTCATCAGTAGTTGGTTCCGCTGGTTTAGTATTCCAAACCTCAGTGTTATCAACTTGTTCTTGCAGTGCCTGGAGGTCTTCCTCACCAGTTACCCAGACAAAGCCCAGCAGTGCTTGCGGATCATTGCCGTCAACATCATTGAAGAAGCGGAATTGCCAGTTATCCTTCAATAACCATTGCCGTTGAATAGCACGGGACTGGTAATTACGGACAACCATCAATAACCCGGATTGTAAGTTGGTAATGTTGTGGATTGGCATGCCAACAACGGCCCGGATTTGCTCTTCATACTGGTTAACGTTAGTTGTACTGTCGTAAACATTGGCAATTGATGTTAACCCCAGTTCAATGTTCTTGACATAGAGGGTCCCAGTCGATGTGACGTAGAAATTAATTGAGAAGACACCGGTGTACTGCAAAGAAGCAGCAACACTCTTAACAATCCGCCGCATTTCAGTTGCCATATCATCATTAACTTCCGCTGGCGCAGCCGCCGAAATCAATTGCCGGTCATCATCATAGTTCAATTCAGCCACAGGGAAGATCTGTAAGTCATCCCCACTTACCGCAGCGGTCATCGTGTATTCATGAGTGTGCTCAATCCACGATTCCAGCAAATACGTACCAGTATCAATAAATTCGGCTGCTCGCGTAATATCAGACTGCCGACGAATGATCATTGACTGTTCACCAATCCCCCGTTGAATAGGCTTCAAAAGGGCTGGATAACCAATGGAATCAATGGATTGGTAAACATCATCTAAGCCGATCACAGTCACATATGGGGCAATATTAATGTTTACCTGATCTAAGAAAGCCCGTTCCATTAAACGGTCCTGGACGATTTCCAAACCATTGATTCCCTGTGGAATAGCTGCATATTGACCCAAGTAACGCAGAACTGAAGAATCAATATTAGGAGTTTGGTAAATAATGGCATCGCAGGCTTCTCCAAACTGCATTAACTTTTCTTTGTCATTATATGCGCCATCCAGTGTGAAATCAGCCATCTTCGTGATATTTGGCTGGGCACGATCAACATATACCCCAACGTTAAACCCGGCCTTCTTGGCACAAGAAATCAGGGCACCACCATTACGGTTGATCCCGATAATCCCTAAAGTGCTCCCAGGGAAAATTGGCTTTGTACTCATTTACAACACCCCTCCTATTGTTCTGGCATGAACTCAACTTTGCCGTTATCCAGTGACTTAATACGAGCTAATGATTCAACACGGATTCCCCGGTCCTTCAATTCATTCGCCCCAGGCTGGAAACTCTTTTCAATCACAATTCCAGCACCAGCAACATCAACACCAGCTTGGTCAGCGATTTCCAGCATTCCTTCAACTGCTTGACCATTAGCCAGAAAGTCATCGATCATCAAGATCTTGTCACTTGAGTCAACATACTTCTTAGAAATAGAAATCCGGTTAGTAGTCTTTTTTGTGTAGGAGTAGACATCAGCGGTGTACATATCATTATTAAGGGTCAGGCTCTTGTGCTTCCGTGCAAAGATAACAGGAACCTTCATTGCCAGCCCGGTGAACACAGCTGGAGCAATCCCTGATGATTCGACCGTCCAGACCTTGGTAATGCCTTCATTGGCAAAACGTTTAGCGAATTCTTGTCCGATGTGCAACATTAATTCCGGGTCAACCTGGTGGTTAAGGAAGGCATCGACCTTCAACACATTACCAGGTAAAACTGTTCCGTACTGTTCAATTTTTTCTTTAAGCTCTTTCATCTTCCTGCTCCTTTGCACTATTTATCATAATTATATAACTTATAGGTCTGAATAACGGAAATTAGCTTTTGAGCATAGTCAGGATCAGTCGCGTAGCCTGAATCTTGCAGGGCTTTCGCCGCTTCCTGATAGTTGGCGGCTTTGACAACCCGATCATAATTCTGTTGGTTCATATCAGTACCGTGCATCATCAATTTGGTGTGGTCCTTAATAGAATCGTCCCAACTATCATAAACCCGGAAGCGCCCTTTCGTTACAATCCACTTACCATTAATATACTCTTTAGTGGTCATAACTTGTGAATTAGCACCAGTTCCCTTGATACCAAATAGATTATGGTACTGGGTAGACAGTTTACTAGTTCCCCAATTTGATTCAAGAATTGCCTGGGCAATAGTAATTGATGCATAAACATGATAAGTATTCTGCATTGCCTGAGCCTCTGGAGCAACCTGCTTAATAAAACGTTCCTTTGCTTCTCGGTCCCGCTCTTGTGCTTGTTGTTCAATGCGTTGTTGGTTCCAAATTCGATAATAGTGGTGGCCAATGTAAGCCCCTAGGAGGACGATAATTGCCACTAGCAGCCATACTAATGGACTCACACTACTCTTTTTTCTCCGCCGACGTCTCCGTTTTGCCATTGATGAAATCTCCTTTTATTCTACTAGCTATTAATTGTAGCAAAAATCCGCTTTACTGACAGGGGATTATCCATATATTTTGTCGAAATTAAAAAGCACCAGCAAATGCTGATGCTTTTCATATGGAAGCGATAATCGAAAATATTAACGCTTACTAAATTGAGCAGCCTTACGAGCCTTCTTCAGACCTGGCTTACGACGTTCCTTCATACGAGGGTCACGAGTCAAAAGACCGGCCTTCTTAAGAGCATCACGGAAGTCAGGGTCAACGTTGAGCAGTGCACGGGCGATACCGTGACGAACTGCACCAGCTTGACCAGAGAAGCCACCACCATTAACGTTAGCTAAGACATCGTATTGACCATTAGTCTTAGTAACATCAAATGGTTGGTTAACGATAGCACGTAAGTTGGCAAATGGAATGTAGTCTTCGATTGCCTTACCGTTCATCGTAATCTTACCAGAACCTGGTACTAAGCAAACACGGGCAGTAGCGTCCTTACGCCGACCAGTACCGTTGTATTGTACTTGTTGAGCCAATTCCATTCCCTCCTTAGATTAAGTTAGTAATGTCGAGTGTTTCAGGCTTCTGAGCAGCATGCTTGTGGTCTTCACCAGCATAAACATGAAGCTTTAATCCCATCTTGTGTCCTAAGGAATTGTGTGGAAGCATACCCTTAATAGCATGTTCAACCAACTTTTCAGGTTCCTTAGCACGCCAGTCACCAGCAGTCCGTTGCTTCAAACCACCAGTGTATTCTGAGTGACGGTAGTAAATCTTGTCAGTAGCCTTTTTACCAGTTAACTTAACTTGTGCAGCATTGATAACAATGACATTGTCACCAGTATCAACGTGTGGAGTATAGGTTGGCTTGTTCTTACCACGCAGGATTGATGCGACGACGGTGGCCAGACGACCCATTGGGACATCCTTAGCATCGACAACGTACCACTTGCGATCAACTTCACCAGGTTTTGCGATGTATGTCGTTCTCACGATTAAGTCCTCCAATTTTGTTTTTCTTTTACATATAATAGTGTACCGAGTTATTAGATGGAAAAGAAATACCAAGCACTAGTATACCTTCTTCAACCGATAACGTCAATTCCTTTCGGCATCTTTCCCATAATCAACTGAAACTAAATACAATCCACTTGCCGGGGCAGTCATTCTGGCTTGGGTGCGGTCCTTAGCGGCCAGAACTCGTTTCACGTCTGATACAGGTCGTTGCCCACTACCTACTTCCAATAAGAAGGCAACCATAATCCGAATTTGATTATACAGAAAGCCATTCCCAGTGAACTCAAAAACCACTTCATTTTGCGCCGGATCACGGTGAATTTGAATATCATAAATTGTTCGAATATTACTCTTGGCTTGGCTACCTGACGCAACAAAGCTTGTAAAATCATGTTCGCCAATAAAGTCACGCGCTGCTTCCCGCATCTTATCCACGTCAACTGGGTACTTGAAGTGGGCCATATAGTTGCGCTTGAAAGGATTGACAAACTCTCCCTGGTCAACGCGATAACGGTAAGTTTTGCGGTGGGCACTGTACCGTGCATGAAAATCATTTGAAACCAACTCGGCTTTTTTGACCAAGATATCCAGGGGCAGCAAACTGTTTAACGCCTTGCGCATCGATTCATTGCTCAAGTGGTATGGTAAATCAAAATGGGCCACTTGATTTAACGCATGTACCCCAGCATCAGTCCGTCCTGACCCAATCACCGGAATAGGTGGATCAGGGTGTTTAGCGATCTTATTGACCGCATTCTTGAGTGTTTGTTCAACGGTCCGCTTATGGGGCTGAATCTGGAAGCCAGAAAAGTTAGCCCCGTCATATGCAAATGTAATTTTGTAACGGTACATCCCCGTCCTCCTTAATTAACTCAAATATGTTCGTAACAGCACCAGGCCAACCGTCAAGGCAACCATCAGAACCATTGCAATTGTGTCGTGACCTTTCCACCGCAATTGACGAAACTGAGTCCGCGGGGCACCAGCCACATATCCCCTTGCCTCCATGGCCACTGCTAATTCTTCCGAGTGCTGGAATGAATCGACAAATAGTGGAATAAAAATCGGTAGAACATGGTGCAACCGGGCCAGCAAGCCACCTTGATTGAAGTGCATGCCACGCATTTTCTGAGCATCAATAATCTGGTGCATTTCCGTCATAATGGTCGGCACAAAGCGCAGAGCAATCGACAGCATTAACGCCATTTTATCCACCGGAATATGAATATACTTAAGTGGTGTCAGTAAGCTTGAGAATGCTTGTGCAAGCTGTAATGTCGGCGTAGTAGCTGTTAAAACAGTCGACGCCGTGATGATCACAATGAAACGGTAAATCAAAATGAGCGAATTTACCAGTCCATCGCTAGTAATCGACATCCATCCCCAATGCCAGTAGGTTTGACCACCACTAGAAAACAGGACCTGAAACGCCGCGGTAATGATGATCACCCAAACAAAGGGGCGAATACCTCGCCAATACATTTTGACAGGAATGCGACTAAGATAGATGGCCGCCAGCAAAGCCAAAAACAACCACCCTGTCGTCCACCAGGTATAGGCAAAGAAAACAGCAATCACGTACCACACGCACATTAACAATTTAGCGCGGGCATCTAAGCGGTGAAGCGGTGAAGCAAGCGGAATATACGCTCCAAAGACTAATTGACTATTCATCCTGTTCACCCGCTTTCAATTGGGTTGCAAGCTTTTTTGCTAGTTCATTTAATGATAGTGGCAAATTAGTACCCGGTGGTAAAAGTTGCTGACCAAGCTGAACCGCTGCTGGTGGCAAAATATGATTATGTTTCATCAGCTCGGCATTCCGAAATAATTCATGAGGATGACCAGCAAATTGGAGCTGACCATCACCCATCAGCATTACCCGATCAGCGTGCTCCGCGACGTATTCAAGATGGTGCGTAATCATAATAATCGTCACACCCGCTTGGTGTAGCTGATTTAAAAGCAATAATAGGCGTTGACTAGCTCCAGAATCTAATCCCGCTGTGGGTTCATCTAAAATTAATATTTGGGGCTGCATTACTAGAACTCCAGCAATTGCTGCCAGACGTTGCTGACCACCAGAAAGTTCTAGTGGGGATTGCTGATAACGATTCGTTGGAAAGTTTACCTGCTCAAGGGCAGTTTGGACTTGCTGATTAATTTTTGCAGTCGACCACCCTAGATTACGTGGGCCAAATGCCACATCGTCCCAAACCGTATTCGCAAAAAGTTGATGTTCAGGAAACTGGAAGACATAACCTACTGATTGTTGAATACCCGCCTGTTGAGCCTTGTTCGATTGTTTCGTCAAGCTTTGTCCAAGAACTGTCACTTCCCCAGTTGTGGGCTTAGACAATCCCGCAATCAGGTTAACCAAGGTCGACTTACCACTACCTGTTTGACCGATGATAGCAGTAAACGAACCACTTGGGATAGTAAAAGTAACATCCCTAATTCCGCTGCTTGCCAAGGATGTTCCGGAATGATATGTATAGCCTACTGAGTTAAATTCAATCGCTGTTTGAGCCATTGTACTGCCTCCTCAGTGGTTAAGTAACGATCTGGTGTACTAATACCAAGTTGTTGTAATTGGTTGAGCAGGTGCTCCCCTGGTGCCAAATGCAGTTCTAGTTGCTGAACTAATTTCTGCTGCGACAACACAGCATGAACTGGACCTTCAGCAAGGACTTCTCCATTATTTAACGCTAAAGCACGATCAGCTTGTTCGGCTTCTGACAGGTGGTGGGTAACCATAATGATGGTAAGGCCTTGCTGTCGCAAATTAACTAGCAAGTTCATAATTTGCTGACGAGCTAAAGGATCCAACATACTAGTAGCTTCATCCAGAATAAGTATTTTTGGCTGTAACGCTAGTACACTCGCAATAGCCACTCGTTGCTGTTGTCCACCAGATAGAGTGGCTGGTGACGTATGACGATATTCCCACATGTCAACAACTTGCAAGCAGCGTTTAATGATGGCTGGCATTTCATCACTAGGAACCTGCCGATTCTCGAGTCCAAAAGCAACATCCTCGGCAACAGTTGAGCCCACAAACTGACTACCCGGATTTTGGAAGACAATACCAACCTGTTGATGAATGCTTGCCAGATTTCGATCATTGACCTCCGTATTACCGATGTTAATCAACCCGGTGCTTGGCAATTGTAAACCCGATAATAACTGAACCAGTGTGCTCTTACCGCTACCATTTTGGCCGATAACTGCTAACCATTCACCGGCCTTAACTACTAAGTCCAGATTTCGTAAAGCCGTTCCATTCGCACCTGGATATGTAAAACTGACATCATGAGCTTCGATCACATTCACCAACATCACCACCAATCATTAATAAAGTCCTTTTTATTGTACCAGACGTTCCAAAAAAATTTAAAATAAAAAATCACTTACCACTAGGGTGCGCGATTAAATCGCATTCGAACTAGACTAGGGATAAATCCCACCATCGTAACGTTCTATACCACTAATGATAGTGATTCTTTATTACGTATTTAGTTAACCCGGTTGATTGGATTAGTCAACGAATTCCAAAATAACCATAGGTGCGCCGTCACCACGACGAGGCATGGTCTTCAGAATACGAGTGTAACCACCCTTGCGATCGGCAAACTTAGGTGCCAATTCTTCAAACAAGTTTTGTAATGCTGATTGGATACGAATGTCATCGCCATCTTCTTTAACATCGGCAACAACGTTACGTACGAATGATGCAGCCTTACGACGAGATGCTAAATCGCCACGCTTAGCGAGAGTAATCATCTTGTCAGCAGTCTTACGAACTTCCTTGGCACGAGCTTCGGTAGTAGTAATACGACCGTTAACAATCAAATCAGTAGTTAAATCACGCAATAAAGCTTTACGTTGTGAACTTGTACGTCCTAATTTACGGTAACTCATGAACTGGTTCCCTCCTTTTTCTTGGGTTAATATTAATCATCTTGACGGAATGAAACGCCGAGATCGTTTAACTTCAACTTAATTTCTTCAAGTGACTTTTGTCCTAAATTCCGAACCTTCATCATGTCGGCTTCAGTACGGTCAGTTAATTCCTTAACGGTGTTAATACCAGCACGCTTAAGGCAGTTATATGAACGAACAGAGAGGTCAAGTTCCTCAATCGTCATTTCAAGCATCTTTTCCTTATGCGTTTCTTCCTTTTCAACCATCACTTGAGCATTTTGTGCTTCCTCAGTAAGGTCAACAAACATCTTCAAGTGTTCGGTCAAAATCTTCGCACCTAAACTAACCGCTTCAGTAGGTGTCAATGAACCATCGGTCCACACATCTAAGGTCAACTTATCGTAGTCGTTCCGTTGACCAACCCGAGCATTTTCGACAGTGTAGTTGACACGTTCAATCGGGGTGTAGATTGAGTCAATTGGCAATACACCAATTGCCAGATCGTCCATACGGGCCTTGTTATCATTAGCTGATAAATAACCACGACCCTTATCGGCAGTCATCTTAATGTGCAATTCTGCACCATCAGCAACAGTAGCAATGTAAAGATCTGGGTTGAGTACCATAACTTCCCCATCGCCTTGAATATCACTAGCAGTTACTTCAGCGGGACCTTTGACATCAATTTCCAGATCCTTTGGTTCTTCAGAATCAATCTTCAGAGAAACCTTCTTGAGGTTTAAGATAATCTGAGTTACATCTTCAGTAACACCTTTGACGGTGCTGAATTCATGTAAAACACCATCGATCTGAATACTGGTGATCGCAGCACCTGGTAATGATGCTAATAATACCCGACGCAGTGAATTACCTAAAGTAGTTCCATAACCACGTTCCAGCGGTTCGACAACGAACTTACCGTAGTTATCTGTTTCTTCAACTTTATGAATGTTTGGCTTTTCAAATTCAATCATTCTATCTCTGTGCCCCTTTCAAACGTGGTTCGTATTTTAGACGAAAAGACCATTGATGGATTCTTGTCTCCAGCAATGTCAATTAAACACGACGACGCTTTGGAGGACGAGAACCGTTGTGAGGAACAGGAGTTACATCACGAATTGCAGTAACTTCAAGACCAGTTGCTTGCAATGCACGAATTGCTGATTCACGACCAGAACCTGGACCCTTAACTTCAACTTCAACAGTCTTCATACCGTGTTCCATAGCTTGCTTTGCAGCAGCTTCTGAAGCCATTTGAGCAGCAAATGGAGTAGACTTACGTGACCCCTTGAAGCCAAGTACACCAGCTGATGACCAAGCAACAGCGTTACCTTGAACATCGGTAATCATGATCAAAGTGTTGTTAAATGTTGAGTGAATGTGAGCTACACCAGTTTCAACATTCTTTTTTGCACGACGCTTACGCGTACCTTTTTTGGTTGCCATAAACTAACTAACCTCCTTCTCTAAATTATTTTGGTGAATTACTGGTCTTCTTACCAGCAATAGCAACAGCCTTACCCTTACGAGTACGAGCATTGTTCTTAGTGTGTTGACCACGAACTGGTAATCCACGACGGTGACGCATGCCACGGTATGAACCAATTTCTTGAAGACGCTTGATGTTCATGGAAACTTCACGACGTAAGTCACCTTCAACTTGGTATTGGTCAACTTGTGTACGGATCTTTTCTTCTTGTTCAGGAGTCAAATCACGAACACGAATATCTTCTGAAACACCAGCGGCTGCTAAAATCTTTTGAGCACGAGTGTTACCAATTCCGAAAATGTAAGTTAAGCCGATTACGATTCGCTTGTCACGAGGTAAATCGACACCTGCGATACGAGCCATTTATTGCACCTCCATTCGTTATATTATAAATTACTTACCCTGGCGTTGTTTATGCTTAGGGTTAGCAGAGCAAATGACCATAACACGTCCATGACGCTTAACAATCTTGCAGTGCTCACACATCTTTTTAACTGATGGTCTTACTTTCATGTTATTAATCCTCCTAGAGAGTCACGTTCGTTTTACTTGAACCGGAAAGTAATCCGACCCTTAGTCAGATCGTATGGTGACATTTCAACCTTAACACGATCACCAGGTAAGATCTTAATGTAGTGCATCCGAATCTTACCAGAAACGTGTGCCAAGATTTCAGCACCATTTTCCAGTTCAACTTTAAACATAGCATTAGGTAAGGTTTCAGTAATCTTACCTTCAACTTCAATCACATCGGCTTTTGCCACTATTGGTTCCTCCTTGATTCACCAAGAAATTGACGTAAAAACGGTGGAAAATGACTAGCACCTTCCACTGTAAGCAATATAAACCTAACAAAGTTTAGCATATGCCATTAAACTTCGCAAGGTTAATATCAACTTAAAGGTTGTTCAGCACCTTTTTAACATCTTCATAAACCTTATCAATGTCTTGTGCGCCATCGATAGTGTGCAAAACACCTTGCTTTTGGTAGTAGTCTACCAGTGGTGTATTCAACTTGATGTTGACATCCAACCGGTTCTTAACGGTTGCAGGCTTATCATCATCACGTTGGTAGAAATCATGATGACCACAAACATCACAAGTGCCTTCAACCTTGGTTGGGTTGTAAATCTTGTGGTAAGTAGCTCCACAATTCCGACAAATGAATCGACCACTCAACCGTTCTACCAATACATCAGGTTCGACATGAATATTGATAACTGCATCTAGTTGTCGATTACTTTCAGCTAACATCTTATCCAAAGCCTCTGCTTGGTTAAGGTTGCGAGGAAAGCCATCAAGCATGAAGCCATTAGCAGTATCATCCTTGGATAACCGTTCTTTAACGATCCCATTAGTAACTTCGTCAGGAACTAGGTTACCCTTGTCGATGTACTTCTTAGCTTCAATACCCATAGGCGTTTGATTCTTAATTGCTGCACGGAAAATATCTCCCGTTGAGATGTGAGGAATATCAAAATCCTCAACAATCTTTTGAGCTTGGGTACCCTTACCAGCACCAGGCAAACCCATTAAAACAAGATTCATACTCATTTACCGTTTCCTCCTTTTGGTTCACGAATAAATCCAATGTATTCTCGCTTCATTGTTAAACCGTTCATCTGTCGAACGACATCTAACGCAATCTGGACAATGATCAGTAAACTCGTCCCACCAAGTCCAATTGATTGACTCAAGTTCCAAACGTTACTTGCAATCAATGGAATCAATGAAATCAAACCTAAGAAAAGTGAACCAACAGTACTTAATCTCATTAATAAACCAGAGACAAACTGTTGAGTTGAATTACCAGGACGAACTCTGGAAATGTATGAACCCTGCTTTTGAAGATTCTCTGCTAACTTTTCTGGGTTAACTTGAACGAATGCGTAGAAGAAGGTAAAGACAACAATTAAGAATGTGTACAATGCAATTCCTGGACCAGACTGCATATTAAAGACAGTCGTCATAACTTGATACCAGGTATCTCCACCATGATTTTGTTGGAAGGCCATCAAAATAGTTTGTGGTGTTGAAATAAACGAACCAGCAAAAATAACTGGAATAACACCGGAAACATTAATCTTTAATGGCAGATAACTACTTGCTGGAGAAGTCGTTGTCCGTCGAGTGTACTGAATTGGTAACCGGCGTTCAGCTTGTTGAACCCAGGTTACGAAAGCCACGACGATCAACAATGCTAAAACAACTAAAGCGATAAAGCCGATTCCCATCCAAAGTGCTGAACCGGATTCACCGGAAATTTGATCCTGCCATAGTTGGCGAATTCCTGAAGGCATCTGAGCAATGATACCTGCAAAAATCAGCATTGAAACACCATTACCAAGACCACGTTCAGTAATCATGTCCCCCATCCAAGTAGCAAACATGGTACCAGCCGTTAGAATTAAACCGATCGTCAGATACGTCGTTGGCGTTGGATGGTTAACCAGTTTAACAGAGCTTAAGGCGTTAAAACCAGCAGTAATCCCGATCGACTGAATAAAGCCAAGAACAATGGTCAACCATCGTGTAGCTTGGTTTAATTTCCGTCGACCAACTTCACCCTGCTTACTCCACTCAACAAATCTTGGGACAATATCCATCTGCAGAAGTTGGACAACAATTTGTGCAGTGATATATGGAGACACACCCATTGCAAACAATGAGTAGTTTTCCAATCCACCACCACTGAAAGTATTTAGGATTGAAGCCAATCCAGTCGATGAAATTTCCTGCAGTGCAGCAGCATTAACGCCTGGAACTGTAATTGCCGCCCCAATCCGGTAAACAATCAATACAAATAAGGTAAAGAAGATTTTCTTTCGAATATCTTTAACCTTAAATGCATTCTTAACGGCTGTGATCAATTACATCACCTCAGTTTTACCGCCGGCAGCTTCAATAGCAGAAACTGCTGAAGCAGAAAACTTGTTAGCCTTGACAGTTAACTTCTTAGTTAACTTACCGTTACCAAGAACCTTGATACCACTCTTCAAGTTCTTAACAATACCGTTTTCCATCAAAAGTTGTGGTGTAACTTCAGTACCGTCATCGAATTGATCTAAAGTAGACAAGTTAACAATAGCGTATTCCTTACGGTTAATGTTGGTGAAACCACGCTTTGGAATTTGCCGGTAAAGTGGCATTTGGCCCCCTTCAAATCCAAGACGAGTCTTACCATGAGCCTTTTGACCCTTAGTACCACGTCCGGAAGTAAAACCATGACCAGATGAAAGGCCACGACCCTTACGAAGACGCTTTGAACGAGAACCAGCAGCTGGCTTTAATTCGTTTAACTTCATTTAGTAGGCACCTCCTTATTATTTAGTTGTAATTACTTAACTTCTTCAACAGAAACTAAGTGTGCAATTTTAAAGATTTGACCACGTGTTGCAGCGTTGTCGGGAAGGACAACAGAGCTATTGATCTTACCTAAGCCCAAAGCCTTAACAGTCCGGCGTTGAGTTGGCTGACGGTGGGCAACACTGTGGATTAAAGTAACTTTAACTTGAGCCATTTTTTAGTGCCCTCCTTATTCTGCTAAGTGGTCGACTGAAACGCCACGTAACTTGGAAACTTCTTCAGCACTCTTCAATTTCTTCAAACCTTCGAATGTTGCACGAACAACATTGACAGGAGTGTTGGAACCAAGACGCTTAGAAGTAACATCGGCAATTCCGGCAAGGTCCATAACGTTACGAACCGCACCACCGGCAGTTACCCCAGAACCTTCAACAGCTGGCTTGAGTAAGATCTTACCACCGCCGTAAGTACCAATAACTTCATGTGGAATAGTAGTACCAACGATTGGAACAGTGATTAAGTTCTTTTCAGCAGCAGCTTGTGCTTTCCGGATAGCTTCAGGAACTTCTTGCGCTTTACCAGTACCAAAGCCAACGTGACCCTTACGATCACCAACGATAACTAAGGCAGCAAAACGCATCCGACGACCACCCTTGACAACCTTAGTGATCCGGTTGATAGCAACAACTTGATCGTCTAAGTCCAACTTTGCTGGATCAATGAATTCTGATGATGCCATTGCAGGTTATTCCTCCTTCTTATTAGAATTTAAGTCCGTTTTCACGAGCAGCTTCAGCTAATGCTTGAACACGACCATGGTAAAGGTATCCACCACGATCAAAGACTACATTAGTGATGTTCTTTTCGTTTGCGCGCTTAGCAATTAAAGCACCAACACCACTAGCTTGTTCAGTCTTGCTCTTTCCACTAACTTCACTGTCAATTGTGGAGGCACTTGCGAGCGTCACACCCTTTACGTCATCAATTAATTGAGCGTAAATGTTTTTGTTTGAACGGTAAACACTTAAGCGTGGGCGCTCCGCAGTACCAGAAATCTTACCGCGAACGCGCATGTGACGGCGTTGACGGATCTTGTTCTTATCTGGTTTAGAAATCACAATAGTCACCTCTTGTTATAAATATTAATGTAATTTGTTTAATGAACCGATATAGCAATCGAAGATTACTTACCAGTCTTACCTTCCTTACGGATGATGTGTTCGTTTTCGTAACGAATACCCTTACCCTTGTAAGGTTCTGGTTCACGAACACTACGTACCAAAGCAGCAAAGTCACCAAGGTGTTGCTTGCTGATTGAGCTTAATTCAATAGTAGTATTATCTGGGACCTTAATATCAACATCGTCAGGCTTGTCCATTTCAACTGGTTGTGAGTAACCAACAGTTAATACTAACTTGTTACCCTTGAGTTGAGCACGGTAACCAACACCGACGAGCTTCAAAGTCTTGCTGAATCCATTAACAACACCTTGAACCATGTTGTTAACGTTTGCCCGGGTAGTACCATGGATCATCTTAGTTTGGTTGTCATCTGAATCACGGTCAAACTTAACAACGTTATCAGCGACAGTCATCTTAATCAATGGTGAAATTTCACGACTCAAAGTACCCTTAGGTCCCTTAACAGTAACAACGTTACCATCTTGTGAAACTTCAACGCCCTTTGGCAAATCAATTTCCTTGTAACCAATACGACTCATGCTTGCACCTCCTAACTTGTTTTAATTTATTACCAGATGTAGGCGATAACTTCGCCACCAATGTTCTTGGCGCGAGCAACCTTGTCAGTCACAACACCTTCAGATGTTGAGATAATGGCAATCCCTAATCCGTTGAGAACTTTAGGCACAGCGTCTGCCTTGACGTAAGTACGAAGACCAGGCTTTGAAATCCGCTTTAATCCGGAAATAACCCGTTGGCCATCCTTACCATACTTCAAGAAGACACGAATGATGCCTTGCTTGTTATCGTCAACGTATTCAACATCGCGAATGAAACCTTCGTTCTTTAAGATTTCAGCGATGTCCTTCTTCATCTTTGATGCAGGTGCTTCAACTGATTCGTGGTGAGCCATGTTGGCGTTACGAATACGAGTTAAGAAATCTGCGATTGGATCACTCATAGACATCGATGTTTTCCTCCTTTTGTCGGTGATTTGTTTACCAGCTAGCCTTCTTTAAGCCAGGAATTTGACCCTTGTGGGCAAGTTCACGCAAGCAAAGCCGGCATAAGTGGAACTTACGGTAAACTGAGTGCGGACGTCCACAACGTGCACAACGCGTGTATTCACGACTTGAGAACTTAGCTGGACGGTTGCACTTAGCAATCATTGATTTTTTAGCCAATTTGTGGAACCTCCTTTATTT
>SKER01000418.1_pt1 | contig 50620 bp, 47 predicted proteins | sample 4826961 | NCBI WGS metagenome assembly SKER01 (sample SAMN11008804, study PRJNA524170) | human gut metagenome | biome: Human fecal sample; material: Feces; isolation source: fecal sample from pouch patient p47 | host: Homo sapiens | place: Israel: Tel-Aviv | collected 2016-11-16 | reverse complement strand
GCGTTGGGCTATCCGCACCGGCGCCGACATCATCGCCATGTCCTTCGTGCGTTTCGCCACCGACATCGACCGCGCCCACGAGATCATGGACGAGGAAGGCCGTCGCATCCCGGTCGTCGCAAAGATCGAGAAGCCGCAGGCTCTTGAGAACCTTGAAGAGATCGTCAAGGCCTTCGACGGTATCATGGTTGCTCGTGGCGACATGGCCGTTGAGTGCCCGCTCGAAGAGGTGCCGCTGGCTACCAAGCGCTGCATCGAGCTCGCTCGCCAGTACGCCAAGCCGGTCATCGTGGCTACCGAAGTGCTCGGCTCCATGGTCAACTCCCCGGTCCCGACCCGTGCAGAGGCATCTGACTGCGCCAACGCCATCCTTGACGGCGCCGACGCCACTATGACCTCCAACGAGACCGCCGTCGGCAAGTACCCGGCAGTCACCGTGAGCACCATGAGCCGTATCTCCTCCTTCGCCACCGAGCACGGTTTCGACCGTATCCCGGAGCTGAAGAACCTGGATATGTCTTCCACCGGCGCCGTGTCTTCCGCAGCTGTGGATCTGGCTGACAAGCTGAACGCCAAGGCCATCGTTGCCTACACCCAGACCGGTTCCACCGTGCACCGCGTGTCCCGCGAACGCCCGGCCACCCCGATCTACGGCATCACCAACAACGAGCACACCTATCACTGGCTGGCTCTGTCTTGGGGTACCGAGTCCTTCCTGCTCGATGAGGATTACCACGACAAGTCCCGCAAGGACCTGATGATCTTCACCGATAAGATCCTGAAGGATGCTGGCAAGGTCACCGATGGCGACAAGATCGTTGTGCTGAGCTCCGCCCAGGGCGAGCACCAGCCGGGCCGCACCGATTCCATCTACGTCCACACCGTTGGAGCTTGCGACTGAGATGTGTTTCGGTCAGTGACTGGCTGATTAGCGAATAGGAGGGCTTTCGTCCGTTTGGATGGAAGCCCTCTTATTGTTTTCGGATGATGTTGATTTGTTGCCGATTTACAGATTGCGATAGGTTGCGATCAAAGTGTTGCACATGGTGCGAAACGCCGACCGCTCAAGGACTTTGCGAAATCATTTTTCTGTGTTAAGATAATTAAGTTGTGTGAAAGCCCCTGTATCCCAATTGGTAGAGGAGACAGCCTCAAAATCTGTACAGTGTGGGTTCGAGTCCCACCGGGGGCACCGGATTGATGAACAGCCGTGGTTGGAGATTTCCAGCCGCGGCTGTTTCTTTATTCCCCGGAAGTCTGCTCAGAAACTCTTCATCCTGCTTCAGGTATTTGTCGTCCAGCAGGTCGTCGATGCTGACGCCGAGCTCTTTGGCGATCAGATACACTTTGCCCAGTTTGAGTTCGCCACTCCCCGTCATCATCTGCGAGATGGCTCCGCTCGTGATTCCCAAGGCTGGGGCGAGCGAGTTCTGCGAACGATTCATGAGGCGGCAATATCTGCGAATGTTGTAACGCACAACTTTCTCAAGCCTGGAAAGCTCAACGGAAGGATCTACGCACGGCGTGTTGCTAACTGTCACTTGACCTCCAGCCATTTAAGTCGATTTATTAATACGGATAATAACACCTTAAGTTGCACTTAGCAAAACTAAGTGGTATGTTGCTTATCAGTACTTAGGAACGCTAAGCAACATTAAGGAGTAGTGATGTCGAATATGAAGAGATGGGTGCAGGAGCAAGGCATCTCTTACGCCCAGTTGGCAAAAGAACTCGGACAGTCCGACGCGTCGATAACGCAGAAGTTGAACCTCAAGACGCCATGGCAGCACCGCGATTTGGTTGCCTTAAGGAATTTGTACGGCCTGTCCTCTGATTTTGTCAACGATTTCGTGTCATACGAATCTGTTGAACGTGAGAAGGAGTTGGTCTGAAATGGGTGTTTTTGAGTTCAACCTGATCATCGCGGGCCTGGAACAGCTCGACTTCGAGATGCACGCCGCCGATTGACGGCGGCGTCAAGCCGGGAAAGGTCATTGGTCCGGATCCATATCCCCGATCCTTGTGGGATCCGGACTGGCGGGAAAGGAAGCCCCCCTCTCCTTCGATGCCTCTCACTCGCAAGGCCGGTTCGATTCCGACCCCCGGCACTGGGCCCTGTGGCCCGAAACAAATGAACAAAGAAAACCGGTCCCGGACGAATCCGGAACCGGTGTGCAATAACAACAGGCGTTGGGTGGTGAAAGTTTGGCGACCGAAACCACCCTCGCTCAACGAGTGGATAGGAGTTACCGCACATGATCGACTCTACCAAATCCCGACCGGCATCACCCCGAAGCCGAAGCCTGCCCGTCAGCGGCCGCCGTCATGCGCCCCGCACGCTCTATGTCAAGGATAGAACAAAAAACCTTGGCCGGGATTGGACAAATCCGGATACATCATACACGGAGCGTCTTTCGACCTGCGCCGGCTACTGGAACGCGCGGGCCATGAAGGCCGCGCGCCGTGCCGACCGTTGGCGGACGGCGACGTTCCTGCTCATGTGGCCCGCACTGTTCCTCGCGGGCCTCGAATGGGAATGGGGCACGGCCTGCGGCCTGGCATGCATGCTCGCGGCCGGCCTGTGCACCATGCCCGCATACGTCGCCGACCGCAAGGCCATGGCCGCGCGCCGCCGCCGCGACTGGCTCACGGGAAAGGAATCGTGATGGAACGCATCGAGATCCGAATCATCCGGCACGCAGGCACGACCACGGTCGTCATGCTGCCGGCCGTGCCGGCGAACAAGACCCGCAGACGGGGCATGTCCGACCATCCGGCCGGGAAGGGGAGGAAGCAATGACGTGGATCATCGTCATATCAACCATCACCATCGGCGGCGTCGTAGTCCTTGGCCTGTGCCGCGCGGCGCGTCTCGGCGACGAGATCTCCGACCGCTTGTGGCATGAGAAGGCGGGGGACAACCAATGAGCAACCAGGCTTTGACATGGGCGTACGGCCTGTACCTGGGTTCGGCGCCGCAGAAGGCCGTGCTGCTCTACCTCGCCGACCGTGCCAGGGAGGACGGAACATGCGCGTGGCCGAGCGTGATGCACATCAGCATCGTCACCGAACTGAGCGTGAGCAGCGTCAAGACCGCGCTCAGGAAACTGCGCGAGCGGGGATTGATCGTGCCTGGCGACCAAAGGCACGCTGCCCTCGGCAGAAACAACACCATCATCCCGCGAAACCGCCGCAGCAAGGTCTGGGACCTGCGGCTGAACATCCCGATCGAATCGTTCGAAGACGTGGAAAGCGCCGAGGAGGTCGAGCGCAGACTACGCGAGGAGAAACGCGAGAAGGAACGCGCCGGTAAGGACGAATTCGCGGGACCCGCGACGGACCCGGAACCGGAAAACCACGCCGAATCCTTGGGGTGCAGGAGGTGCACCCCAGAAAACAAGGCGGAAAAAACTCTGGGGTGCAGGAGGTGTACCTCTAGGGGTGCAGGAGGTGTACCCAAACCCAAATCTATAACCCATTACCCTTCTGCCCCTACGGGGCATCTCCCCGCAAGCGGAGAGACCCCGACGACGGAAACGGAATCGGAAACGACGGACGTGGGCGCGGAATGGGAGCACGTCGGCGTGGAACTGGCCGACCGGTTCGAACTGATGCGCTCGAAGCTCGGCCTTCCATCCGCCGCGAGAGAACGACGCGACGAGAACGCCATGTGCAGGCTCGCGCGCCACGTCGCCCGCTCGAACGGCGACGACGATCCCGCGAAGGCGCTGCTGACGATCGGCATGGTCATCGACTGGATGCCCGCGAACCGGTACTGGCTTTCCCGCGCCGTCCGATGCCGCGATTTCGCGAAGCACTGGACGGGCATTGCGAACGACTGCGCAGTGGATCGGCTCACCGCCAGCCAACGACGCGACGCCGAGGCCCGTGACCGCGACAAGCCGGAAAACCGGCCCGCGCACCGGCACACCTGGAAGTGCGAGCACGTGCTGGCCCTGCTCGGACGCGACGAGACGACCGCGGATCCCGACATCCTCGCCATGCGTACCGCCAGCCAGCTCAACGCCGGCACGAAGGCGGTGTGACATGGAAACGGCACTCTGCGCCCTGGTCGCGAGACGTTCCCCGGCTCTCGCGGACCGCATGTGGAGCACCGTCACGGTCGGCGACCGGGAGACCATCGACGGACGGGCCCGCGAGCAGGCGCGACGCCTGTGCGCGCAATGCCCATTGCGGCTCTCATGCCTCGCCGACTCCATCCACAACGGGTGGAAGGACCGCAACATCGTCGGAGGGCTCGACTACCAGCGCCGCATGCTCCTCGCCAGACTGATCGCCTCCGACATGGGCATCGAACGCATGCAGCTGCGCAGGATCCCTGCGTACCGCGTCCGCACCTGGCTCGAAGAGCACCCCAACTGGCAGACCCGCATCAACCTCGCGGACGCCAGCTACTGGCGGCAGATCAAACGCGACCAACGCCGGCAGCGGGCCGCGAGCCGGCTCAGCCCGTGCGAGCACGCCACCCGCGACACGACGCCCATCCCGCCGCCGCCGAACGGCATGCCGGTCCAGGGCACGCTCTTCTAACCCCCGATTCTCTAAACCCTTAAACCTGTAAACCCTTAAAAGAAGGAAAGAACCATGATCATCACCATCGCGAACGCCAAGGGAGGCGTTGCCAAGACCACCAGCGCCATGTACCTCGCGGCCGCGTTCACCCGCCGATACGACGGCTCCGCCGCCATCGTGCTCGACGCCGACCCGCAATCCAGCGCGAGCCTGTGGAGGGACCTCGCCGAGGACTCCGGCGAAACCCTGGGCATGGTGGACGTGCGCGCCGCGAACATCAGCACCCTGCAACGCCTCCAGGACCGTCCGTCCGGAACGTTGATCATCGTGGACGCGCCGCCGCAGGGACGCCTGCTCGAAGCCGCCGTCAAAGCCGCCGACTTCGTCATCGTGCCCACATCCGACTCGCCGCTCGACCTCCAGCAGGCATGGGCCACCATGGCCGCGATCCCGGCCGGCAAGCCGAGCGCCGTTCTGATCGTGCGTGCCGAGACCACGACCCGCGCCTACGAGGCCACCGTCGATGCGTTGGACGCCCAGGGCACGCCACGCTTCGACAGCGTGGTCCGCAAACGCCAGGACGTCAAGGCCGCGATGGGCCACCGTCCCGCGAAACTCCACGAATACGCGGAAGTGCTCGGCGAGCTTTTGGAGGCGCGCGCATGAGGAACCTCAAGACCGCCGCCGCGTTCAAACCAGCCGCACGCACCGAACGGGTCGGCAGCATGAACGACGTGTTCCACGCCAAGGACCGTCCGGACATGGTGAAGACCTCCATCGACCTGCCCGCCGACCTGCACCGCCGACTGCGCATGTACTCCGTGGGGCACGACATGAAACTGCGCGAGATCTTCGTCGAAGCCCTTGAACAATACATGGACTGAACCCTTAAACCCTTAAACCCCTAAATCCTTAAACCCGTAAGCCATCAGTTGAACCGTCCCGGCATCCATGCGCGGTCCGGGACTGCGGAAAACAGGAAGGAAAAACGAAAAATGAACGACGTGAAGAAGGTGTCCGACGCCGAAATCGGCATGAACCATACACGTCGTCGTGGAATCCGTAAACCCACAACCATTTAAACCTTTAAACCTGTAGACCCTTAAAAGAAGGAAAGAACCATGAGACAAGAGACCGAGACGTTGAGATTCAACCTGTGCGCCATAGACCCTGTGGGCGAGCATTGGCCCGCCGCCACGGTGGTCCTGAAAAACCCGACCAGCTCCACGGAGCTGAGCGTCGAATGCCTGTGTGGACTGCCCTCCGATCTCGCGGCCATCGCATTGCCGGCCGTCAAGGCATTGGCTCGCACGCTCGAACTCAAAGCGGACGGCGAGACCGGAAGCCACGAGGAACCCTTAAACCCCTAAACCTGTAAACTTTTAAAACAGTAAGGAAAGGAATACCGATGATCGCACTCATGGAACTCGGCATATCCCTCACGATCGTCGTCGTGATGATCGCCGTCGGAGCGCTGCTCATGCTGATCGGCCTAGCGGTCGGACTGATCACGCATCCACTGCGCACCCTCGCGTTCCTGGTCAACAAGATCGCGGCCCTGGGCGGCGGCCTGGGCCTGATCGGAACGCCGTTCGCATGGTTCGTGGCGGAACACGACGACAAGGACTGGAACCTGTTGTTCTACGGATCCATATGCCTGCTGGTCGGAGGAATCATGGTGTATGGTCTCACCGAATGGTTCCTCGAACGGCCCACGCGCGCGGAACGCCGTATGATGGAACGCCAGGACCTGATCGACTCGACACCGGAATACGCGAACGCCACGCCAACGCCGAAACCCCAATGCGCGCTCAAGGAACGTGCGGACGGCACGTACACCCTCGCCGTCGGGGTTCCGAGGAACGAAGCGACGAGCCAGGGAAGACCGCATGAGACATGAGTCCCACCGACGTCGTCCATGACACCGACGGAAAACACAAGGAACTGCAACGAAAATCGGAGAACAACAATGACAGACACGAACCCAACCAATCCCAATCCCAATGACAACGAAAACAAAAACAAGCACAGGAGACCGGCCGTCATCGCGGCGGCGGTCGCGGCCGTCGCCGTGCTGGCCGGCGGCTGGTTCGGCTGGAAGGCCTATGCGGGCCATGAGCTGGCCGTGGCGAGACAGGCGTGCGTGGACGCGTCGGAAGACTACCGCAAGGCTGCGGACTCGTACTCCAAGCTGGTGGATGGCGACGCGGCCGCGGCCTCCAAGGTCTCCGCAGGGCAGGTGGCGGATGTGAAGACCGTCGCCGTGCTGGCGGAAGAGTTGAAGGCGACGGAACCGAAGACGGTGGCGTGCGTGGCAGACGACAAAGCGGGCTACGAGTCGAAGGCCGGCCTGATCGAAAAGCATGCCGGCTGGTACGGGAAGCATGCGAAGAGTCTGAAGGCCGCGGTCGGGGCCGTGAACGATTCGAAGCTTGCGAAGACCGTTTCCGATGCTGAACGGTTGTTGAAGGATTCGGACGGCAAGGTCCAGGACGCGTCGACGCGTGATGAACTGTCCAAGGCCGTCAAGGCCAAGGATGCCGCCGGGATTGCGGCCGCGTCGAAGAAGGTCAACGATTCGATGGCTGCGAAGACGAAGGCGGACGGGGAGGCGCAACGCAAGGCCGAGGAGGAGGCCGCCGCTCAGTCCGCCGCTGAAGCGGCCGCGGCCGCCCAGCAGGCGCAGCAGTCATATGCGCAACAGTCGTACACTCCCTCGTATTCGACTCCCCAACAGTCGTATACGCCCTCGTATTCTGGCGGTTCGACGTCGGGTGGTGGCTCCGGCAGCAGCGCGCCCGACTTCGTTCCAATCAGCGGTGGACACGGCTGCACAACCGACTGCGGCCCTTTGACTGATTACATCTATCACTGATTCAATCAGTCTCTCGCTCTGTTGCTTCTTCAGGGACCCTTCGGGGTCCCTTTTTCGTATCCGTGTCTTTCGGGAAAATGTCCAATCCCGACACGCCCGAAACCGTGGTTGCATAGCAGATGGATGACGGAAACGACCCGATAGCGGAGGTTCTCCACGCCGTCGCGTGTGGTGTCTTCGAGACGGGTCCGCTCCCGTCCAACCGTCCCTTTCCCCTGATATGGGACGGAAATCTGCAGATGAATCTCTGAAAGGAGACGGAACATTGGGTTCCAAGAACAGTAACGGAAGGCGAAAGACGCTGGCCCTGCTCGCCGCCACGGCGACATTGGCCGGAGGCCTGACCGCCGGCACCGCCTGGGCGGGCGGCGGCGGAGGAGACCAAGGAGGCACGGGCGGATCCGGCCCGGCCGCGCAGTTCTGGCAGTACAAGGACGACGCGTCCGGCTCGTGGGGTTCCGCGACCGATCTGGGCAGCGTGAGCCGTGCCATGGCCGCGGCCGGCGTGCGCATGGACGATTCGTCCGGCAAGGCCAAGGCTGCGTTGGATGCCGCGAACGTGGAATGCGTGGCCGGCTTCCACCAGAGGCATCCGGGCGAGGGCGACGGCGACTGCCGCGTCGTGGCCGTGGGCGCGGTATCCGGCAACGGGTCCACCACCGGCGTGTGGAACGGGTCCGGCGTCTACGACGCGAAGATCTGGAAGGACAACTGGTACAAGTACGTCGCACCGAACACTTATAAATACGCCGGTACCTACGCCTACAAGACGTCCACCCCGTTCGATGACGATCCGTCGAACAGCGTTGACAAGATCATGGAAAGCCATGTTGACTCGACCCGCAGCATCGTCGTGATCGTGCTCGACAAGTACCAGCCCGCCCCGGCGAACTACGATCTGACGGTCACCACCACGCACAAGCAGAGGACCGACCTGAAGGTCGGCTCCACCACCCCGATCGGCGACATACTGCATGCGAGCAGCAACGGCAGCAGCATCAGAGAGACCCTGAACGGCACCGCCATCATCCACTATGAGGGTCAGAAGAACGGCTACGTCGCGGCCAAGACGGTCAGCAAGCCGATCGCCTTCGCCAACAGCGGCGACACCCAGCTCGACAACCTCGCCACGCCCGCCGACTTCGGCATGAGCCACTGGCAGGAAGGACAATACTGGATCGACATCCAGGTCGCCAAGCAGGGCAGGATGAACGCGGCCGTCGACACGACCGACAAGGATCCGGCCGAGACCTGGAGCGTGAGCGCCGAACCGCCGTCCCCGCCGACCAAGACCGTCGACGACGGCGTCTCGGCCGACAGCATGACCAACCGCACCGTCATCACCTACGGCACCGGCAAGGGCGGCTACGAGATGGCGTTCAAGGACGAGATCACCGCCGACGGCGTCGACTACACCGTCGACAACTACCGTCTCGTCGACAAGAGCGACAACGACCGCGACGTAAGCGGCGAGTTCCAGATCGGATGGGACAAGGCCGCGAACACCGTGACCGCCGTGCGCACGGCCGACAAGGGCGAGATGCCATTGGACCACAAGTACGAATTCAGCTTCGACGTGACCGTCAGCAAACCGAAGGACTTCAAAAAGGTCAAGGACCACGCGACCGGCAAGTGGAACCAGGAGCCCGAGGCCGACGCCGGCAGCAAGGAGTTCGACACCTGGCAGCCGAACCCGGACAAGTCCTGGATCTTCGAGCAGAACGGCAGATGGCAGGCCGTCATCGACCCGCAGGAGACCAACAAGACCGGCGGCGACTCGCACACCTACCTCGACGGTAGCCGTCTCGGCAGCGTCGTCAACGGCACCATCGGCAAGAACCTGATCCAGGCGCCCAAGAAGCTCGTCCTCACGGATGACTGGACTGCCGCCGACTACATTTTCGACGCCGACACCAAGAACATCCGCGTGTACGAGGCCACGGCCGGCACCGACCGCGAAAGCAGCGTGAGCGACATCGTCAACACCGGCAAGGACGTGACCGACCAGTTCGACATCACCGTCCAGGGCACCAAGGCCACCGCCACCGCCAAGGCCTCCTACCTCAAGGGATTGAAGAAACTGAAGAACCCGAAGCAGGTCACGCTCCTCATCCCCGGCAGGATCAACTTCGCGGACGGCAAGGGCGCGGCCCAGGTCCGCAAGGACTTCGGCAAGCAGGCGGGCGACGAACTCACCTTCTGCACCGCCCCGAACGGCAAGAACCTGACCAACGGCGGCTCCGAGACCGTGAACAACCACACCGAGCCGACCAACGAACCGCAGATCTGCGGCTACATCCCGCCGGTCAAGAAGGACGTCGTGTCCGAGGCGAGCCAGGGCGGCGACCAGGAGAGCGTGGACGGCAAAGTCGTCCAGCCCGGCCAGAAGGTCGAATACCAGCTCAACACCCAGCCGCAACTGCCGGCCGACCTCGCCTACGAGGTCAAGTCCGTGAGCTTCACCGACTCCTACGACGCCTATCTGAAACCGGACAAGCAGACCCTGGAGATGATGGACCTGAACACCGGCAAGCCGGTGTCCAAGAAGAAGTACACGACCACGTGGGATGATTCCAAGCACATGTTCACCCTGACCGTCACCGACCAGGAGACGATCAGCCAGTGGCGCGCCGGCACCAGCCCCCGCCTCCAGGTCCGCTTCGAGGGAACCGTCGCCGACGACGCCCCCACCGACCACAAGGTCGGCAACAAGTGGGTGCTGACCCTCAACAACTCGCTGACCCCGAGCAACGAGGTGTTCAACATCCCGCCGAAGCTCGACCCCGTCAAGAAGGACACGCAGAAGGACCCGACGATCAGCATCGACGGCAAGACCGCCCTGCTGGGAGACGAGATCTACTACCGCGTCACCATCGACGCCAGGCAGGACAACCAGGCATACAAGGTCTGGAGGCTCGGCATGACCGACGACTACGACGACGAGTACCTCAAGCTCGACGCCACCAACGTGGAGATCACCGGCGAGACCGGCAAGGACGTCACCGACAAGTTCAACATCCAGGACAAGGACGGCGTGCTCTACGCCTACGCCAAGCTGGTGGACACCGAGATCCCCGCGACGGGCGAGACCGTCAAGGGCGACCCACAGCCGGAAGACCTCAAGGCCTACAGCGAGTCCGACGAGCATGACCCGCTCACCCGGCCCGCCATCGACCAGACGCTCCTCGGCCACACGTACACCGTGACCATGCCGATGACCGTCATCAAGGTCACCGACGGCTACACCGTGAAGAACAAGGCCACGCAGGTGCTCAACAAGATCCGCAAGGACACCAACGAGGTCACGAACCCCCTGAAGCCCATCAACCCGGCCAAGGACGTCACCGTGAAGGTCGGCGGCGCATCCGTCAACGGCCAGAGCATCTACAAGGACCGCACCTTCTTGTACCGCCTCGACTCCAGCGTGATTCCCGCCAACCGCGCCTACCCGCAGGTCGACCAGTGGACCATCACCGACCATCTCGACACCGCGCATGACGAATACATCGGCCAGTGGGCCGTGTACGCGGCACGCGACCTGTACAAGGATGGCACCGTGCTCGCCGCCAAGGGCAGCAAGCTCGCCGGCAGCGATTTCGACAGCTCGAAGTTCGGCGGCGACCTGTTCACCCTCGACTACAAGGACGGCACCGCGACCGTCACCGCCACGGACACGTACCGTGCGCTCGTGTCCGCCGACGTGGAGCATGAGAACGGTTGGACCGCGTACATCCAGTGCAAGCGCACCGCGATCGCGGAACGCGTCGAGAACAAGTTCACCGAACAGTACAATGACAAGACCATGGAGTCGAATGTCGTGTGGACCCGCACGCCGGACATGACCCCGAGCCTGCACTTGGAAAAGTACGACGTGAAGTCCGGCGAAAAGCTCGGTGACCGCGACGACGTGAAGGACGCGTTGAAGATGACCGGCGATTCGTTGGAGATCGCGTTCAAGCTCACCAACACGTCCAAGGTCGATTCCAGTACCGGTGAGGGCGCATGGTTCCAAGCCAAGGACCTGAAGCTCACCGACGATACGATCGCCGGCATCGGCAAGGTCGAGGACATCAAGTACCCGGACAACTGGAACGAACTGGTCCTCAAGCCTGGCGAGTCCGTGACCGTGACCGGCACGCTCAAGGGCGTGACCGACGGCGGCAAGCACACCGACCGCGCGAAAGTCACCGGCACGCCGCTCGTGTCCTGCCCGGTCACCGACCAGTTCGGCGACCAGCAGCAGAACGGCACCGACACCGATACCGACGGCGACCAGACTGTCGACGGCGACGCCGACAATACCGACGGCCTGAAGCAGGTCACCATCGGCGACAAGACCCTGTGCGAGGACACCACGGTCGAGTCCAACACGGACGACTGGAGCGGCTACCGCGTGAACCTCGCGAAGACCGGCGCAGCCATCGGCGGCGCGGTCCTCGCAGTCATCGCACTGGCCAGCACGGGCATCGCGATCATCACCGCACGCCGCCGCAAGGACGACGCTCCGGCGCACGCCGCCTGACCGCCAATGCCGCGTAAGCCATACGCCGACTGACACAGGCTTCCACGGCCTAGAATGAGAGGGGCTGGTCGGATCCGAATGAGGTACGGATCCGACCGGCCCCTCTTCATGTTCCATGGGGTATCGCACTCCGGATCGTTCCCGTTTCCACTGGTGGAGGCCGTCCGATATCACGTCCGGCTCGTGTGGATGTTCGGAAGGGTTTCGTTCGGACAACAGTGCTGAAAGGCTGGGAATCATGGGAATCGTCATCATCTGCGCGCTGATTGTCGCGTTGTACGTGTGGGTGTGGAGCATGTGCCGGATCGCGGCCCTGTCGGACCGGCGAATGGACGAGGAGCGCGCCTCCCGCAAGCATGACATGTCCTTGGAGGAGTCACCGCGATTCCCACGCGACTGACATCCCCCTTGCCGATATCGAGTCCGGCTCGCGTGGATGTTCGGAGGTCCGGTCCGTCATAGGACGGAACGGGCGTCCACGCCCCATCCATTCACGGGAGGAAGACAATGGCTGCAACGTTAGGCATCCTCGTGTTGATGGTCCTGGCCGCGACGTTCCTGTACCAGGCGTTCGTGCTCATGACCGTCAAGCAGAAAAGCACCACCGTGGGCCGCAAGACCAAGGAGCGTGTGCTCGCGATGAGCCGATCCGACCGGCAGCGCCGGGCCGTCGTGTTCATCGTGCTCGCGGTCGTCTGCTTCGTGCTGATGATCCTGGTCGGCATTCTGATGGCCCACGCGGGCTACAGCGTGTGACCTGCGGCGCATGGCGGGGGCGGACGGCGGAAAACCGCCGTCCGCTTTCCGTCTTTTCCCCTTATGAGAGCATTCCAGATCGTTCAGGAGTAGATGTTGAGCAGAAGACACGATGACGAATACGACGGTGCGGGCGACGACGCCCGTGACGGGGACGGGCCGGACACCGATCCGCAGGTTCCCCTGTTGGAGGCGGACGGGCACAGGCTCGGCTCTTCCGCGCGGCGTAGCGTGACCGTCATGGGCTTCGTGCCAGCGCCGACCCGCCTGTCCATTCCCGAGCTTGACTGGTTGGAACGCGCGCGCCAACGCGGGCGGCACGGTTGTATTTCGTCAAGTCGGTGTTTCGTGTTTAGTCATGTATTTTTTTCGGGTTTAGGCAGTTGCATGCATTTTCCTTATTTTTCCGGTTGCGCGGAGGTGTTCCTGCCGAACATGAGGGCCTCACTGACGCGGCGGCTCTGGCCGGTGAACTCGAGGAGCCGCCCGTGGTGCACGATGCGGTCGATGATCGCTGCGGCGAGTTTGTCGTCCGCGAAGACCGTGCCCCATTTACTGAACTCGATGTTCGTGGTGAATATGATGCTCCGTCTTTCGTAGCTGCCCGCGATGATCTGGTAGAGCAGGCGCGCCCCGTCGATGTCGAAGGGTACGTAGCCGAACTCGTCCAGTATGATCAGGTCGGCACGGCCGATGTCCCGGAGCATCGTCTCGAGCGTGCCGTCGCGTTTGGCCTTGCCCAGCTGGAGGACGAGCTCGGCGGTCTGATGGAACCGCACGCCCAGCCCCATGTCGATCGCCTTCATGCCCAGCCCGATCGCGAGATGTGTCTTTCCGCGCCCGGTCTTGCCGTAGAACACCAGGTCCTGCGCGCGCGGGATGAAACCGAGCCCTAGGAGCTCATCGAGCATGTAGCCGTCGGGGAGCCTGACGTTCGTGAAGTCGTAGCCGTCGAGACCCTTGACGACGGGGAACCGGGCGCGGCGCAGGAGCCTGTCGTGCTTCGCGCGTTCCCTGTTCGCCAGTTCCGTGTCGGGCAGGCGGTGGACGGCGTCGACCTGGCGGGGCGTGGCCCAGCCGGCGAATTCGTCGATGCTCGCCTTGGAGATGAACAGCTTGCGGGCCTTCTCGTAGAGCCCTTCGTCCGTCTTCGTGTTCATCGCCCGCCTTCCTGCACGCCGACGTCCGCGGTGAACGCGATGTCGTATTCACTCAGATCCGGCCTGTCATCGTCGTATTCGATACCCGCCACGCCCTCGGCGAGCCTGGCCGCGAGCAGTGTGACACCGGCGCGGTCCGCCCCGCCGGTCGATTCGAGGATGGAAAGCATCGCCTCGACCGCGTTCGCCCACCCGGATTCCCTGTCAACGCGTTTGAGGGTCTGCAGCGCCTCGTTGCGTGTCTGTCTGTCCTGCCGATCCAGCCATTCCCGCAACGGGTCCGGCAACGCGTCACGTACCCGGCTGTTGGGCCAGGACGCGGGCTTGTTGCACAGCGGCGCCAACTGCATGGACGGGTCCTCGCTGTTCGTGCTGGCCTGGCCGTACGTCCGAGGATGGGTCGCCAGATGCTTGCCCGACGAGTCGAGGACCTCGGCCTCGAGCGCGCGGAGGCCCACGATCACCCCTCTGCCCGCGTTCGCCCGGTCCGCGGAATAACGATGCCGTCCCTCGAGCGCGACCACGCCGTACCGGTCGGCCTTCATATGCCGCCACGTGACCACGTCGAAACGCTTCCCGGGCAACGGCAGCAGCGCCGCACGGTCCTCGGAGAACAGGCCACGTTCCTCCGTGTCCTTGCGGTAATGCGGTTTCGTGGCCAGCTCCAGGCACCGGTCCGGCAGCCCGGCGTTAAAGTTCTCCAGGCTCCATACGCTCGGCCGGGGCACGAACAGCTTGCGCCGCACCATGCCGACCTTGGACTCCACCGCGCCCTTCTCATGACCGGAATACGGGTTGCAGAACGAACAATCGAACCCGTAATGCGCCTGGAAGGCCTGGAACAGGTGCGTCAGGCGCGGCTCGCGCTCCCCGTACCCCTTATGGCCCACGCCGGCGGCGTTATCGAACACGATCCGCTCCGGCACACCGCCCAGCCACTCGAACAGGTTGCGCAACGCCAGGCACGTGCACTCAGCGTTCTCGCCCGGCATCAACTGCACCAGACCGACGTTCGAATACGGGAAATCAAGCACGAAATGATGCATCCGCTGCACCACGCCGCGCAACAGCACGTCGACCTCGCCGAAATCGGCCTGCGCCTCGCCCGGATGCCATACCAGATCCATGAACGCCTCATCACGCTCCGCCGCGAACTCACGCCTGAGCCGCGCCACCGCCCGCGTCACCGTGGACAGGGAGACCTCCGCGCCATGCTCGTCCCTCAACCGCTCCCAGATCCTGGTCGCGGTATGCCGCTGCTTGCGCCAGTTCGCGCGATCCTCCGCGAGCCACTGCTCGATCACGGGCAGATACGGGTCGATCACCGACGCGCGCGGCTTTCTCACCGACGGCACGGCCGACAGATCCTCCTTCGCGAGGTACTTACGCACCGTCGGCTCGCTGACATGTGTTTTCCGCGCGATCGACGCGACGGATTCCCCGTTCCGCCGCAAACGACGGATAGACTGTACTTGGGGCATGCTGATCATAATCCTTTCCGGTCCTTTCTGGCGGAGATACAAGCACCATCCAGTTAAGACCATTCCGTGGTCGGCATGCTCTGCCTAAACCCGAAAAATCATCGTGACTAAACCCGCAACAACTAATTGAACACAAACACACGGTGAAGGTGCCTCCGCACCGGTGGACCCGGCACGACTCGTCGGCCGTGGACTCGGCGCGCAGCGAACTGTATTCGATGGCGTCCCGGCAGATCGAGAACACGAAACGCGCGCGGCGCGAACGCCAGCGCGACGAGGAGGGCGTGCTGCCGTTGGGTTCCGCGTCCCCCATGGACATGCTGACCCGCGACTTCAACGAACGTCCCCTGATTCCGTGGCATCAGACCAGCACGGGCAGGGCGGGCGTGCTGACCACGTTCGTGGCGGGTTCCGGCGCTCCCCTGATCCCCGGTCCGCCGATCGGGATCGACGCGTTGAGCCGCGAACTGTTCCAGTTCGACTGCTGGGGCACGTACGACGCTGGATTGACCACGAGCCCGGACCTGTTCTTCTGCGGTCTGCGAGGGCAGGGCAAAAGCTATTGCGCGAAGACCATCGCGGTGCGTGAGATCGGGTTCGGCCGCCGCATCATCGTGCAGTCAGACCGTCAGGGCGAATGGAAGGCCATCGCCGACGCGATACCGGGCGGTCAGGTCGTGTCCCCCGGCAAGGGCAACTACCTTAACCCGTTCGCGATGCCGGACTCGTCCCATCTGAAAGGCGACGCGGACCGCCGCGCGTTCCGGCAGGAGGTCCTGTCGGGCCGCAAGAGCGCCATGATGGCGTTGGCCGAGGCCGTGAAGGAGCCGGACAGGCCATTCCCGTTGGACAAGGACATGCTTTCCCTGATCGACCAGCTGATCGCCTCGTACGATGTGGGGCCGATGACGTTGGAGGACGCGGTGCGCCGCCTGTCCGACTGGGATTGGGTGGACGGCGTGTATGAGAACATCCACGGTTTCGAGCATTACCAGGACCTCGCCCGCCGCAAGGCGTCCGAGGCCGCGCGCGTGTTCTCCCCCATGGTCGAGGGCGGCACCATGAGCGGCATGTTCGACCGGGAAAGCACCATCACGTTGGATCCGGCCGCGCCGATCATCGTGTTCGACACGTCCGGCCCCTCTTTTTTGCATTGCCAGTTATGGAATATTTCACGCCTGTTTCCAACATTCCGGCGCGGCACCGATCGATGCGACTTCCCGGCTGGGCTCCGGGCCATCCGCGCGGCGTCACGCGGTGCGGAAGCCGCCGTACACGCTCCGCCTGGTGGACTTCGACGTCTTGGAGGCCGCGCACCGGCGTGCCAGTCGCTCGTAGCGCCACGCCATCTCCGCGATCTCTCGCGCGTGCTCCTCGGCCATGCCGCGGGCGTGGGCCTCGGCATCCAAGGCGCGTTGGAGGAGCCGCAGGTTCCTCTCGCCCTCCTCGGCAAGTTCCCGTTCCAGACCGGCGATCCTGCGTTCCAGGTCCGTCCTGCTCGGCGCGGCGGCATGCCGGCGGTCGGCCTCCTCGATCCAGGCGGCGACCTTGGGGTCGGTCGGGTCTGCGAGCCAGAGCGTGCCCGGACCGTCCTGCTGGTGGCCGCGGATCCTGCCGTCCACCAGGGCCTTCTTGATGCCGGCCGCGCTGACCACGCCCTCGCACCGTTCCGCCAATTCGCTGATCGTCATCATCATGACGTTTCCCATGATGCTCATCCTTCCACCAAAAAGTGCCGATACTATATCGATACTTGTCGGTCTGACGATAATATCGATATAGTATCGATATTATCACATGGTTACAAACTGATGCAGTACCGATACTATATCGATAGTATTGCGCAACCATCAACCTATCGATATAGTATCGATATTTTTTGGGTGAGGGCCGATCCACGACGTAAAACTTCCAGGACCCTCCCGGATTTCATTGGAAATCCGCCGTCCACGGTCGATCCGGCCTCCCGGCCAAATGTCCAATCCACCTCACCCGGCATCGTGCTTACCTTCGTGTTCCGACACCACAATCGATGCAAGGAGCGACGTCATGCAATCCCATACCGCCATTGGCCGCGTCAGCGTGACCGGACACAAGCCCACCAGCCACGCCAAGGACGGCGCGCGCTGGCCACCGATCCTAGAAACGGAGCCGTTCCCCGAATCTGGACTCGTCCGCAACCGCGAGTTCATCCAACGTTGCCGCACCCACACGGAGAAACCCCGGACGGCCGCGAAAATGTCCAATCCCGACCCGCCGAAACCGGCTTACGGTTGAACCGTGTCGAAACACAACGAGTGAAAGGAAAGGACACATGAACACCATCGCCAACATCATCGCAGCCCCGGCCGGCACCGTGACCCTCGCGGAGGGATCCGACGTGGTGACCAGCGCCCTCAACCTGTTCAGCCAGTTCGCCATCATCGGCGGCGGCCTATGGGCCGTGTGGGGCGTCATCACCCTCGCCGGCGGCCTGAAGGACCAGAACGGTCCGGCCACCCAGTCCGGCGTGTGGCAGGTCGTCGGCGGCGGCCTGATCATCGCGGCCGCCGCGCTGTTCAAGACCATCGCCCTGTAAGAGAGGGGACCACACCCGTGGTCGATTTCATAGTAGACATCCTCAACGCCATCTCAAACGGCATCGCGCAGAACCAGGTGGACCAGCTGCTCCAAACGCCCGCCGCATACAACGCACAGCTCTACAGCCTCAGCCTCTCCGTCGCGCAGACTGCCGTGAAACCGGTCGCGAGCATGGTCCTCGCGATCGTGTTCACCCTCGAACTCGCAAGGGTCAGCAGCAAGGTGGACGGCGACCGCGAGCTGGGAGTCAAGATGGTCGCCACCGCGATGATCAAGATCATGCTCGTGTTCACCGCCGCGCAGCACAGCGAACTGTTCCTGAAGGCAATCGACCAGTTGGAGCAGGGCGTCATGGACTCGTTCGTGGCCGCGTCGCCCACCACCGGCGACACCAGCACGATGGGACTGGGCGACCAGATGCGCGACGACATCGACGCGGCAGGCGTGCTCGGCCAGCTGCCGTGCATCGTATTGCTGATCATCCCGTTCCTCGTCTCCAAGGCCGCGAGCATCGTGTTCACGGTCGTGCTGCTCCTGCGGTTCGTGCAGATCTACATGATGACCGCGTTCAACCCGCTGCCGATCGCGTTCATCGCATGCGACGAGACCCGCCAGTGGGGCGTGAACTACTTCAAACAGTACGCGACGCTCGTGTTCCAATGCGCGACCCTGTATCTCGCGGTCATCATGTACCGCGCGTTCGTCGGCAACGTCATGAACGTGAGCAGCTACGAAAAAGGCAGCAGCCTGAGCGGCTGGATCACGTCGAACTTCGGCAACCTGCTGCTCGCGTCCGTGCTGCTGATCGGCATAGTCATGGTGTCCAACGGCATCGCGAAGAAGCTGTTCGGCGGCGAATGAACCCGTAAAACCTTAAGGAGAAAAAGCATGGCATTGCAGATGCCCGTATACAGGGAGATCAGCGCCATCGAGTCGAAGGTGTTCATGGGATTGAGCTGGCGGCAGCTGCTCGCCGCCGTCCTGCTCGCCATAGTGTGTGGAGGCGGCTATGCCGGACTCGTGCTCGGCATCGGCATGGACTGCAACACCGCGATGTACCTGGTGTTCATCCCCGGAGTGCCCATCGCCGTCTGGGGATGGATGCGCCCCAAAGGCCTCAAACCAGAACAATACCTCGTGTACGTGCTGCGCCACTACACCACCCGAGAGGTCTACACGCTCGACGGGCCCGCGAAACCCGTCCACCCGGCCGCGAAACCAACAGTGAAGGAACGATGATGGCAGGAAAAAACAAGGAGAAGAACCGTAAGAAGAAACGGAACGGCAGCCTGCCCAAATCCGTCAAACAGCTCATAGGCTACGATTCCATGCTGCGTAACGGCATCGCCTACCTCGGCGACGACCGGTGGAGCGCGACCGTCATGTTCACCGACATCAACTACCAGCTGTCGCCGGAGGAACACCAGATGGAGGTCATCGATCGTTGGGCGAAGCTCATCAACAGCTTCGACGCGGGCCAGAGCCTCCAGATCGCGGCCTACACGCGCACGCGCGGCATGGACGAGATCCTTCGCGACATCACCATGCCCGACCACGGCGACGGGCTCGACGCGTACCGGCGCGACTACAACGGCCTCATCGCAGGCAAATTCGAAACCGCCAGCCGCAACACCAGCACCGTCAAGACCCTGACCGTCACCATCCAGGAACCCGATCGGGAGACCGCCGTCAGCACGCTGAACGCATTGTGCACCAGCCTGACCGCGCAGATGCGCGCCATCGACGAATGCCACGCCACCCGCCTCGACCGCGGACAACGCCTGCGCCTCATGGCCGAGATCCTGCGCCCTGGCGAACCGTTCACGTTCGACGAACGCGCGTTCGAATCCATGCCCGGAAAACCGTCCACCAAGGACCTCGTATGCCCGTGGAGCATCGACGCGCGCGACCCCACCCGTCTCGACGTGGAATCCGAATCGTCCCGCTTCCGCCACCGCACGCTATGGATCAGCGGACTGCCGCCCGAACTGAGCGACCAGCTCGTCAACGACCTGACATCGATCCGCGCGCGCGTCAACGTGAGCATCCACCTCGCGCCCTACGACCGCGGCGAAAGCATGACGATCGTGCGCCGCAAGAACGCCGAGATCAAGATGCAGGTCATGGAGACACGCCGCAAGAACCGCAAGCAGGGCCTCGACCCCGACGACCTGCCCGACGACCTCGCCGACCAGCAGAACCAGATCAGCGAACTGCGCGACGAACTGTCCAAAACCAACCAGAGGCTCGTCAACAGCATGATCGTGATCGGAGTGTCGGCCGACACGGCAGAACAGCTCGACCTCGCGTGCAAGACCGTCAAAGCCAAGGTCAACGCGCAGTCCTGCACGGCCGAGAGCCTCAAGTTCATGCAGATGGAGGGACTGACGGCCGAGCTGCCGCTGGGCAACAACCCCCTGCCCATGAAGCGGACCCTGACCACGAACAGCGCGGCCATCCTCATCCCGTTCACCACGCAGGAGGTGTTCGAGCCGCACGGCCTGTTCTACGGGTCGAACGCCCGGAGCGGCAACCCGATCCTCGCGGACCGGCGCAGCCACATGAACTCCAACGGATTCGTGCTCGGCACGTCCGGCGGCGGCAAATCCTTCACCGTCAAACAGGAGATCGCCGGCATGTTCCTCAACCGTGACGACGAGGTGATCATCATCGACCCGGAACGAGAATACCTGCCCCTCGCGCAGGCGTTCGGCGGACAGATCGTGCAGATCAGCGCGGGCAGCACCACCCGCATCAACCCGCTCGACATCGTGCTGGAGGAGACAGGAGACGGCGACCCCGTCAAGGAGAAGACCAACAACGTGGTCAGCATGGTCGGCAGCCTTGTCGGAGGCAACGAGGGACTGAACCCGATGGAGAAAAGCCTGGTGGACCGTTGCGCGCTGAACCTGTACGTCCGCTACCGCGAACAGGGCGCGAACCCCACGGCGCAGCCCACGCTGGGCGACCTGCGCGACATGCTGGAGGAGACCGGAGAGGCCGCTGGCCACGAGCTTGCCGTCAGCCTCGGCAGCTACACGTCCGGCAGCCTGAGCGGATTCAACGGGCAGACGAACGTGGACCTGAACAACCGGTTCACCGTGTTCGACGTGAGCGGCCTGACCGGCGAACTGCGCACGTTCGGCATGATGGTCGTGATCGACCAGGTGTGGAACCGAGTGATCCGCAACCGCGCCAAGGGCCGGCGAACCTGGCTGTACATCGACGAGTTCCACAGGTTCTTCGGCAACCAGTACTCGGCCGGCCAGTTCAAGGACATCTACAAGCGCGCCCGCAAGTACGGGTTGGGCGTCACCGGCATCACCCAGAACATCGAGGAGCTGCTGCTGGACGATGACGCGAGGCTCATGCTGTCCAACTCTGATTTCCTCATGCTGCTTAGCCAGAACGGTTCCGACGCCGACGAACTGTGCTCCCTGCTGAAGCTTTCCGAGGAGCAACGCCAGTTCTTCACCGGAGTGCTGCCCGGCCAGGGACTCATGAAGATCGGCGACGCATACGTGCCGTTCGACGGACGAATCCCGTCCGGAGGGATCCTCTACGAGCTCTACTCGACCAGCTTCCAACAACAGTAAAACAACAGTAAGGGGAAACACGCATGCCAGGCCCATCCAGCGGAATGCCGGCGTCCGGCAAGACCCGCGCGGCGCATTCCGGCGCGCAACGAGGCCAACGCGTCTCGCAGCAGGTCCGCCACATGGCGTCCGGCGCGGTCTCGTCCACGCTGTCCATGTCCGTGGACCGGACCGACGCGGCCGACCGGATGAGCCACGAAAGCGCGAACCTCGCCGCCAAGGCCACGGCCACGGCCGTACGGGGCGCGCGCGAGGGCGTCGGCAAGACCGCGAAGACCGGCCGCGCCATCATGAACCGCAACCGGCGCGACGCTTACAAGGCCAAGCTCAAAACGGCGCGCAACGCGGTCAAGGGCAAACCAGTCAAAGTCGGCGACGCCAAGGCCAGCGGCAAGATCATGAAACTCAAAAAAGCCGGACGGGCCAGCCTCAAGGTCGGCAAGAGCATCGGCACGCCCGCCGTCCGGCTCGGCGGCAAGGGCATGGACGCCGCAGGCCAGATCGACTCGCGCCTCATGCAGGCCGACACGGACGAGGCGTCGCGCATCGGCACCGCCAGCCGCGACATCGCCTTCAAGGCCGGCCGCTCCGGCGTGAGAGGCGTCACCTCCAGCAGCAAGGCCATGTGGCGGCACCGCAAGGCACCCGTCAAGGCCTCGAAGGCCACGGTGGACGGCGCGAAGACCGCCGTCCGCATGATACGCGTCGCCGCCGCGATGGTCCGCACGGCCGTGACCGCCATAGCCGGGGCCATCGGCTCGATGGGACTGCCGCTGATCGCGATCCTGGCCGCGATCCTCGCGGTCGTCGTCATGATCGCCAGCGTGTTCTCGTTCCTGTTCGGCGGCGTCCAGGACTCGACCACCACCAGCGTGGACAACGTGCCGGCCGAATACCAGAGCGACGTGATCCGCGCCGGATCGGTGTGCGAGATCGTCACACCGAGCATCATCGCCGCGCAGATCGAGGCCGAAAGCAACTGGAATCCCAACGCAGGCAGTCCGGCCGGAGCGCAGGGCATCGCCCAGTTCATGCCCGGCACCTGGGCCTCGGTCGGCATGGACGGCGACAACGACGGCAAGGCCGACGTACGGAACCCACACGACGCGATCTGGACGCAGGGAAACTACATGTGCCGTCTCGCCTCCCAGGTCGAGGGCTACAAGCAGCAGGGACGGCTCGCGGGCGACACGTTGCAGCTCGCCCTCGCAGCATACAACGCGGGAATCGGCTCGGTGCTGCGGGCCGGAATGATCCCGCCGTACTCCGAGACCACGAACTACGTGAAGAAGATCATGAACCTCGCGCAGACCAAATACACGGCCACTGGCGGCATCGGAGGCGGCACCAAGGCCGGCACCCTCAATCCGAAACTCACCGTCAGTGCGGACGGAATCGTCTCCACCGCAGGCATCGACCTGAGCCCTGGAAGCACCTACGCGCAAGGCCAATGCACATGGTGGGCGGCGATCAGAAGGGCCCAGATCGGCAAACCCGTGGACGGCCACATGGGCGACGGTGGAGACTGGGCGGCGACGGCCCGCAGGCTCGGCTACCCCGTATCGAACAATCCGCAGCCCGGCGACGCGATCTGCTTCGGCAGGGGAGTGCTCGGCGCCGACGCGACCTACGGGCACATCGCAATCGTCGAGGAGGTCCACAAGGACGGATCGATTCTCATCAGCGAAGCCAACGCCAAAGGCATCGGCGTCGTCAGTACCAGATCGATCACCGCAGCGCAGCTCAAGGCGGTCGGCAACGGCGTGCAGTACATCCACTGAGCAAGGAGAAGGAATTATGGACAAGAACCGCAAACGCGCCGTCGCGACCGTCGCATGCTTCACGGCAGCCATCGTTATCTGGATCGGCGCGAACTTCACGGTCACGGCGCTCACCACGCGGACCGTCGAACCCGACCAGCAGGAACCGCAGACAAGTCGGACGGAACCGGCACCGTCCGCACGCCGCGCCGCCACGGCACAACCGAAAGCCAGCGTCGAAAGGCTCTGCGCCGCCACGGCACCCGCCGCCCTCAAAGCGTACGTCACCGACACTGCGGACCGTGCCGACCAGCTCGAACGCTACTTCACACAGGACGCTGCCGGTCTGGACATCCCGATTGGTCGGATCGCACCCCAGCCATTGGACCAGTTCACCGGATTCATCGAAACCGGAGACGACTCTGCCGACACCGCCTCATGCAGCGTCGCCACGGGACTCGCGTCCATGTGGACACTCGAATACGAATACACGGACGTGAACGGCTGGCTGTGCACGTCCGTGACGGGACCGTTGGAAGGCGCGTACGTCATCCAGGACGGCGCGCCGCCAGACAGCCAACGCCAGGATTCCGAGCAGGAAGGCCAGACCGATGAAATCCAGTGAGAGCGACGGCACGCCACGCCTCAGCCCAAGACTCAGCCCGCACCAACTGTGGATCATGGCGAACGAACCGGACTGGCGTCCATGGATGCCCCTGATCGTCAACCACCGCAATGCATGGCCCGAACTGCGCGCATGGCACGCCCTCGCTTCGCGAGATGGCTACGATGCGGCCGGACCCGTGCCCGCTCCGCCAGCTACGAAGACCGGCATGTTCGCCAGACTGCTGCGGCCCGCGACGCCGATCGCGCCACTGCCTCCGGCCACGACCATGCAGGCGGCTCCCATGCCCTCGCCGGAACCGCCGCGCGAGACGGACATCATGCCGCAGACGCATCCGCCGGTGACGCCGCAAGCCGCCGAAACGGAGGAATCCATGCCGCTGCGCGACGGGCTGGAGGCCGTGGCGGACGCGCCGACGCCTGTGCTCCGCATCCCATGGAAACCTGTGATGACCGTGCTCGCGGCCGTATTGGCGGCAGCGCTGCTCGCCACGGCCGGCACGACCGCATGGATCCACGCCAGCCGATCCCGCGCCGAACGCGCCGCCATGGAAACGGCGAGCACGGACTGCGCCACGGCACGTAAGAAAGCGACGGAAGCCGCTGGGAAACTGGCCACGGCGACGGACAAGGCGAACGCCACGCTCAAGACCGTGGCTGGGAAGGACGTCAAGGACACGGCCACGGTCAGCAGGCTCGAAACGGCACTCAAGACGACGCGGGCCGGCACCCCGGCCGCATGCAAGGCGGACGGCGGCGCTGCCGCGTTGAACAAGGCCGCTCGCATGAACCGGACCATGGCGAAGGCCATGGAATCTACCACCGGCAGGATCACGGAACTCGTCTCGGCCGTGGACAAATCGAAACTCGACAAGACGGTGGAGACCGCCCAACAACTGTTGAAGGATTCGGACGGCAAGGTCCAGGACCCGAAGACCCGCGACGAACTGTCCAAGGCCATCAAGGCCAGGGACGCGGATAAGATCGCGGCCGCGTCGAAGAAGGTCAACGATTCCGTCAAGGCCAAGGAGAAGGCGGACGAGGAGGCGAAACTCAAGGCCGAGGAGACCGAGTCGCAACGGAACCAGGACTCCACGGCGCAATCCACGACGCCCGGCCAAACGTACGTTCCAACGCAAGGACAATCCACGACGCCGCGCCAGAACAGCGTCACGCCGTCAACGCCGCAGCAGTCCGGCAGCGACCCGACGCCCAGCTGGGACGTTCCCGCGCCAAGCGATCCCGACCAGCTGCCCGACATGGATCCGAGCATGTGATGCGGCCGCGGACCACATTTTCCAGAAAGGAAACCATGGAACTGCTGAAGCGATTTCTGCAAAGCCTGGCCCTTGTGCTGTTCATGCTCGCCATGCTCGCCTTGGGGCATTGGGCATCTACCTTTTTCACCTGCTGGGCGCGTGGATGGCGCGCACGACCATGAGGACGGTTGTCGGTCTGACGTCGATAGTCGTGATGCTGACGCTTTTCGTCATGCGTTCATAGACGTCATGTCCCCGGCGCGCGTTTTGGATGATGATTCTCGGCCGAATTACTTGCATGGTGAAAGAAATTCGGCCGAGATTTTCCGAAAGTGCGTCGGTGTCCGCGTGGTGCGTCCGACCGGAGAAAAGAAGAAGGCTGGTTCCAAGGCAATGGAACCAGCCCGATGAATAAATAACAAATCATTCAATAACGAGTATGGCTTGATCTGGCCGGGAAACGGAGTTTTGTCTTTTGGCCAAAAATGTCGAGGGACGCGCACGCGTGGAATACGTGTGCGCGCCCCTCGTGAGGTTCAGGCGGCTGGACGCCACTGCTTCGAATGTCTGAGCGTTGAATGCGGCCGGCCGATCCTCACTCCCGGCCAGACCTTGCGGCTCAGGAACGGGTGCAAGCCTCGCAGCAGGTAGATGCACCTGTCGTTGTCCAGATGACCGAGCTCGTCCGGGGTGAGCAGTTCGCGGCCGGTGCGCTGGTAGTTGACCGTGTAGCTGCCGCTCATGCCTTTCGACTCGCTCGTGGTGCGCGTGTCGATGGTCTCCTTGCCGAGGATCTTCGAGATCCATTCCGTGGTGGACGGCTCGTCGCCACCGAGGAACAACGTCGAATCGCAGTTGCCCGCGACAGTTTCCCAGCTTTTCTCGTACATGGTCTTGAGCTGCGCGATGGTCTGGAGGATCACGCTCACCGAGACGCCTCGCGAACGGATCGTGGCGATCAGCTTGTCGAAGCTCGGAATCCGGCCGATGTTCGCGAACTCGTCGAGGAAGCAATGCAGGGGAGTGGCGAGCCGTTGGCCCGGATAGGTGCGGCAGCGTTGGATGATGCTGTCGAACAGGCATTGGTAGAAGATCGCGGCGATGAAGTTGAATGTCGGATCCTCGTCCGGCAGGGCCAGGAACACGGCCTTGCGCGGTTTCGGCCGAGCGCATCCCTCGTCTTCGTCCTCGTATGCGCCGATGTCGTCGATGCCGATCGTGTCGTACGCAAGAATCTCACGGACCGGCCCCACCTGGATCGGCGCGAGGCGCACGCCCAGCGAGATGATGATGCTTTTCTTCGTCTCGCCCGCGCCCTGGGTGAACGGACGGTACTGCGTGGCCGCGAAACGAAGTCCCTGCGCGCACATCCACTCCTCTCGGGTGGCCGGATCATCATGCAGTTCCGGATGCTCGTCCCATTCACGTTTCTTCAGCTCGAACAGTTCCGTGCAACGTTCCACCAGCTCGTCCACGACGCTGGTCTTCGACTCGTCCTCCTCGCTGGCCTCCATCTTGCCTGCGAGATCGGCTACGGCGTTGAGCGTGCATCCGCTGGTCACGCCGATGGTCTCCGACATGATTCGCCCGGGCACGTAATAGACCAAGGCGATCAAAGCGGTCAGCAGGCTGCGTTCAGCCTTGTCCCAGAATCCGTCGCCGGAGTTCTCTCGCGTCTGCGTGCCGTTCGTGTTGTCCATGATGTTCGTGACCAATCGCATGATCGACACGTCCGGCTTGTCCGGATCGATATAGTCGAGCGGGTTGAAACGCGTGTCCGCCGTCAGATTCACCAGATCGAGCTTGCACACGTCGTAGCCTTTCCTTTCGAGCGCTTCATGGGTCCTGTCGTACAGCTCGCCCTTCGGGTCGGTGCACGCGTAGCTCATGTTTGCGTTGAGGATGTTCGGAATGACGTGCGTGGCGGTCTTGCCGGAACCCGACGAGCCGATCACCAGGGTGTTGAGGTTGCGCCGCGTGGCCGGCGCGTCGATGCTCAATCCCTCGGTCGCGGTCATCTGGAGGTTCTGGTGCGGATCCGAATCCGTGTAGGGGGCCATCTCGTCGGGTTTGGCCCAACGCGCCGAACCGTATTCCTCGCGGTCTCGCCAGTTTCTCTGGCTCATGCTCCACTGGTATAGCCAGAACAGTCCCACCGCGAGCATGCCTCCCAGCATCCATAGCAGTCCCGTCCGGTCGAACGTGATCGCGGCGGGCGTGGACAGCACGCCGGTCAGATCCTCCATGAGCGCGTTCATGTCCATGCCGTCCGCGAGGTCGGTGCGGATGCGGGATGTTATGAGGCCGGTGAGCCATCCTCCGGCGAGCATGGTCGCCGCCACCAACAGTATCTTCCGAAGCGGTTTGCCGGTCATGATTCGTTGTCCTTTCCTCGCCCGAATCCCTCCAGGAACCAGTCGATGGTTTCCTTCTTGAGCTGCGGGGCTCGTTTCCTTCCGTTCTCTTCCCGCGTCACGGGTTCCGTCCGTGTCTCGTGTTCGGTCCGTCTGTCGGGCGGCGTGGTCCGCGCGTCCTCATGCCCGGCCAGGTACGCCTTCTCCACGATCATGGCGAGCGGCATCTTCTTGCTGAACTGTCCGGTGAGCCGTTCGATGCGTTCCCGTGCCGGATTGTTCCCGATCTCGGTTTCCACGGGTTCGGGATATGCGGCCACGACCGTGATGTCGCCGTTTTGCTGGAACGCCACGGCCGGAGCGTCGGCGGTCAACGCGAGCAGCAGCCTGCCGGATTTCGTTCCGGCGTCCAACGTGTCGTTGATCTTCCATCCATCTCCGACCATCGCTGCCGTCGCCGTCCTGTCCTTGCAGACCGCGGTAGTGGGCGTCCGCCTGTCAACGAATCCCATCATGCGTCCTCCCAGTCCGGTCCGTCCGCACGGTGGCTGGGATCGAACGCGATGCTGTCCGCGACCAGATCGCAGCCGTTCCGTTCGGCAGGCGTGGCCCTGACCAGCACGTCGCGGGAGGCGTCGATGTTGCGTCTGATGTTGTCGAGATGCGAGGGGCCGTCCGCCACGACTGTGATCTTCCGCCGTCCGTCTTTCGTGAGGGCGGTGACGGACAGCAGCGCCTGCGTGGGATCCTCCTGCGGCATCCATGCCACGTCCTCGATCCGGCCTTCGAGCCAGACGGTTATCTCCGGCCCATATTCCATCGTTCATCCTCCTTAGCGCGTGTGGTGGTGCTGGTGTTGCGGCTTGTCCTTGTCCGGTTCGGAACGGGACTCCTTGCGGGTTTCGGCGAGCGGCCGCGCATCCTCGTCCAGCACGTCGACGAGCTTTTCCACGGATTTCTCCCAATAGTCCTTCGCTCGGATCGTGGGGCTGAGGACCAGCGGTTTGCCGGATGTGAACGACCATCCGTCGTCCTTGATGGGCAGCCATCCGTCGTGATCGGCGATCCGCTGGTCCAGATCCTCGCGGGTGAGGATGTCGTAGCCGTGGTTCACCCACACGCGACGTTCGACCGTGACCGGATCGAAGCCTCCCTCGTCGTCCATGCGCACGGAATACGCGTGCCATCCTTCCGGTATGTTCTCGCGGTCGAACCGCAATTCGTCCGAGTACGCCTTGACGGTGGTGCCGTCCTCGAACTCGATCTCCACGGCGTCCAACGCGGTCGGCCGCAGGCACAATGTGGCAACGCCGCCCAACTCCTTCCCGACCAGTTGCGGATCGGCTGCGGCCGCGTCGAGGACCCGGTCGCGCTGCTCCCAGACGTTCTGCGGGATGGACCGGCAGCGTTCGGCGAGCGACGTGAGCACGCGCAGGTCGCTCGGCGTTGGCGCGCCGAAACGGGCTAGATTCTCCTTGGCCTGGGCGCACAGGCTCTCGCGGGTCGCCTGGGCGAGCTCTTCTGGCGTCAGACGCGCGCGCAGCTGCTGGTGCACGTGCTCCGCCGCCGCATGCAGCGCGTCGTCGTGGTAGCGGTACGCGCCGATGGGGTTGCCGTTGGCATCGTCATATACCTCGAAGCGCCGGTCCTGGCGGAGTCTGATGCGGCACATGGTCTCGCCGTCCACGTCGAGCAGCCACATGCTGCCCGGCTCCTGAACGCTTCCCCTGAAGCTGATCCTCGTGCCGTCCAGCATGCATTCGTTCGGCCGTGCGTACGGCCATGGGCGGAATCCGTCTCGGGCCAGCTGGTATTCGCGCAGCGTCTCCTGGTATTCCTTGGCCTTCATGGCCCGGTCCGGGGTTTCGGGTCCTGGCGTCGCGTATGGCGCCAGTTCCTCCAGCCTGTCCTTGAGCTCGTTCACGCGGCTTCGTGGATGGCCGATGATGTCCATGGCGATGTCGATGGCCTCTCCGCCGTCGATCGGACGGCCGTTCAGGTCGTGTTCCCTGATGACGTCGCCGTGGTCGGTCTCGCCGATGACGGTCCTGATGCGTTCATTCCGGTCGGTCGCGCTGGCGATGATCCTGCGGCCGTCGTCCAGTTCGATGATCGTGGCCGCGTCGCGTTCGTAGGGCGCGGCCAGTATGGTCGGTCCGTCGATGGAGCGCACGATGGCATGCTCCATGCCCGCCGCGTCAAGACGTGTCCGCATGGTCCGTTGGAAGCCGATGTTCTGCCGGACGATCTCGTGTGCGGTAGGCCGGTGCGATTCCAACTGTTCGGTGGTCACGTCCCAGTCATGCCATTCGTCCACGATCCGGTCCTCTCGCGATTGTGGATCGTTCTCTTCGAGCCACCGGTCGGCCCGCAGCACGGCCTGGTCCAACGCCTCGTACAGCGACGCGTGGGATCGGGTTCGGCCGTACGCGTCCGTCACGGTCCATGCGTCGCCGTCCCGGCCGACGCTGCCCACGTCCCAGCCTTCGTGGACGAGCCGGTAGTCATCCGTCTCCTGGGACGCCATGATGCGGATGTCCCTTTGGAAGGCGATCGGCGGACGGCTCGTCTCGTCCGGCGCGGTTCCGGGGTGGTTTTCGAGCCACCGGTCGAACCGTGCCTCCTTCGCTTCGATGGCCCTACGTGCGGCCTTCAACGCGTCCGACTGTTCGAGCCATGTTCCCTCCACGGTGTCGCGGCCCGCCACGTGCGCGGTCCACCCGCCGTTGTGATCCGGGGCGATGTAGCCCAGGCGGTGTCCGGTATCCGCGTCGTCTAGGTTCCACCGGTCGGGGCCGTTCGCCCATGCGGCGCGCCTGTTGATCTCAAGTCTCATCGTTTTTCCTTCTTTAAGGGTTTACGGGTTTACGGAATTAGGGATTTACGGGTTTATGGGTTTCCCGGCGTGGGAGGCGACGGCCGTGCCGTCATGGCCGTCGCCTCGCCGGATATGGGCGGTCAGAGACCGCGGTGGTGCCTGCGTTGGGGCTCGGGTTCGGGCTGGCGTCCGGCCTTCTCCAACCGTTCGATGGTGTCGCGGTCCAGATTCGCGTCCCATGAGGCGGCGTCGAGGATCCGGTCGCGCTGCTCCCAGACGAGCCGGTCGGCCTGTTCCTGGCTCTTGCCTTCCCAGTCGCCCTGCTCGTTGATGCGCATGTACTTGTCGCGGTCCGGCTCCCAGCCGCCGTGGTAGCGTTTCTCCGCCATCTCGCCGGCCGTGAGTCCCTCGCCCGCGATCCGTTCGGCGTCGCCGGACGGGTACATGCGCCAGTTGCCGGTCGGGCTTTCCGGATCGTGGTCGTGCGTCTCGTCGACGAGACGGTGCAGCAGCGCGACGGATTGCGCGGTCGGCCGCGCGTCCGGGGCGAACATGCCGTTTCGGGCCCGCTCGCATGCGTTCTTGCGCCGCTGCTCCAGCATGATGTCGGGATCGTTTTCCATGGTTGCTCCTTGCCGTTGTCCATTGGTGACGGTTCCAGTGTCCGGCCGTTCGGCATCGTCGGGATTGGACTTTCTGAGCTCCTGGAGCTCATGCAGCTTGTCCCTGTACTCCCGTTCCCTGTCCCACGGCATTTCGGCGGTCTCGCGCGCCTCGGCCAGTTCGGCGCGGGCCTTGTCGAGCCGTTCGGCCGTGTTGGTCAGTCCGGCCGTGTTGCGGATCAACCTGTCGAGCTGGCTGACGACGCTGCCCTGTCCGGTCGCGAGTCCCGCGGGGACCGGCTGGTTGGCCTCGTGCTCGTGCACGGCGCGGATCACGAGCGTGGCGGTTCCGGTCGCCTCGCCGCGTCTGGCGACGACCGCGAGCCCGTCGTATTCGCCGATCTGGTCGCCGTCCTTGGCCTTCATGGCCGCGTCGTGCAGGAGACGGCAGGCGGTCTGCCGGTCTCCGACCGGACGGCCCATGACGGTCATGCCCTCCCATACGCCGGACGCGCGGTGCTCCTCGTGGATTGCCATGGCCCTGTCGAGCATCGGCCGGTCGTCCTTCTGCTCGGCGAGGATCCGTTCGAGTCGTCTGACCTGTGGCAGCAGCGTCTGCTCGATGTCGCGTCTCGTGTCGGCCTGGGCCTGCGCCCACGCGGCGCGCGACAGCGTGAGCTGTTTGAGGTCGGTGTCGAGTGTGAGGATGCGCTGCACGTCCGGATTGCCGGTCGCCAGCGCCTTGATGTTCGACAAGGTGACGACCTCGGCGCTCAGGTCGCTGGCCTCGCGCGCGGGGCTCTTCGAACTCATCAGCTGGCTGATGAACTGCTGTTTGCGCTGCACGGTCTGGTACATGTACGCGTCGAACGTTCCTTCCGTCGCGTACATGTATTCGCGTGCGAGCCCGTACATGTTGCCCTGGCGTTGGATGCGGCCGCGCCGCTGTTCGAGGTCGGCCGGACGCCACGGGCAGTCGAGGTGGTGGATCGCGCACAGACGGTCCTGCACGTTGGTTCCGGTGCCGAGCTTCTGCGTGGATCCCAGCAGCACGCGGATCTCGCCCTTGCGGACGCGTTCGAACAGCTGCTCCCGTCGTTCGGGGTTGTCGCCGGCGTCGTGCACGAACGCGATCTCGTTTTCAGGCACGCCCATCTCGACCAGACGGCGTTTGAGGTCCGCGTACGCGTTCCATCCTCCTGCGGCCGGCGTGCTCGAATCGCAGAACACCAGCTGCGTGCCGTGTCTCTCCTGTTCCTCGGCCCAGATCCTGGCGACGTTGCGCGCGCACTGGTCGATCTTGCCGCCGTCGGCCAACGGCTCGCGTTCCACGCCGTCGTTGAGCAGTTTCGGGTCGAGCGCGATCTTGCGGCCGTCGCCGGTGATGCGCAGCAGGTTGTCCACTTCGGGAGGGACCAGGCCTTTGCGGACCAGTTTGGCGCGTTCCACGAGCTGTTCCATCTCCCATTTCTGACTGTCGGTCGCGGGCACGATGACGGGGATCTGTTCGAGTTCGGGCAGGTCGAGGTCGATGTCGTCGTTCGTGATCATGTCCGTGAACTGCTTGACCGAGCTCATCAGCTCCGGCAGGTTCTGGAAGCGGGCGAAACGCTGCTTGACCTGGAATCCGGTGCCTTCCGGCTTGAGTTCCACGGTGGGTACGATCTGGCCGAACGTGCCGGCCCATGCCGCGAACGTGTCCAGTCCCTGGGCCTTGAGCGTTCCCGGCGCGAGGTAGCGCTGCATGTTGTACAGCTCGCTCATGCTGTTCGACACGGGAGTGCCCGTCGCGAACGCGATGTTGGCCGCGTGGCCCGATTCTCGCAGCCATTCGCACTTGTCGAGCAGATCCTCGCATTTCGCGGCCGACGTGACCTGCATGCCGAGGTCGGACGACGCGACGGGCACGCCGAGGTTCTTGAACTGGTGGGCCTCGTCGACGAAGAGCATGTCCACGCCGAGCTGTTCGAACTCGATGCCGTGCAGCGACTGCTCGTCCTTGGACTCCTTGCCGTCGCGCAGGCGTTTCAGCGCGTTCTCGACGCTTCTGCGCGCGGCCTCCAGACGTTTGACGGTCGGATCCTTGTCCCCGCGCTCGTGCGCGGCGGTCTCCACGGCGTTCACGTATTCCTCGACTCGCGTGTGCATGTTCGCGACGCGGCGGGCGCGGCTGACGTGCAGTTGGCTGAACCTGCTCACCGGCACGATCACCGCGTCCCAGTCGCCGTTCATGACGCGGCCCCAGAACCGTCTGACCGCCTCCGGACTGCGGGTCGCGTCCTTGCCCATCGTGAGGATCCTGGCGGTGGGGTAGAGGCGCAGGTAGTCGTTGGCCCACTGGTCCACGAGATGGTTCGGCACGACGAGCATCGGCTTGGACGCCTTGCCGAGGCGTTTCGCCTCATGCGTCAACGCCACGCCCTCGAACGTCTTGCCCGCGCCGACCACGTGCGCGACCAGCGTGCCCTCGTCGCTGCGCAGGGCGCGCGCCACCGCGTCCTTCTGGTGGGGGCGCAGGCTGATGCCGTCCGCGATGCCGGGCGTGGTCAGATAGGATCCGTCCACATGGCGCGGATGGATGTTGTTGAAACGACGATTGTACGTTTCGGTCAGTCGCCGGGCCCTTTCGGGGTCCTTGAACACCCACTGGTTCCATGCGTCGCGGATCGCGTCGGCCTTCTCCACTGCGGCCATGGTGGCCTGCGGGTCGTTGACGCGTTTGGGCTTGCCGTCCGCGTTGGTTTCGGTCTCGGAGTCCTTGGTCACGGTGATGCGCGTGTTGTTCAGGACTCTTTCGAGCAGCTGGAACGGGTTGATCTCCTTCGTGCCGAACGCCGCCGCGGCCCTTCGGGAGATGTCCTTGCCGCCGCTGTATCCGACGCGCCACTGGCCGAGTTCCGGAATCCAGTCCACACGGTACTGGGCGCGCTTCGCGTCCGTGAGGCCGCCCACGTGGAACGTTTCGATCATGAAGTCGTGGATGTCCTTCGCTGGGATCCATGGCGCGCTCAACGGCGCCTTGATCTGTTCCGTGGTCAGCGGGGATGGTTCGGCCTTGCGCAGCATGGCGGCCAGATGGTCGAGCCTGTCGGCGCGGGCGAGCGTGGCCGGCCCGTCGTCCGGAGTCGCGGCAGCGATCGCCTGTTCGCGTCGCGCCTTGAACTCGCGCCATCCGGCTGCGGTGGCGTGCAGGTCGGCGGGTCGGCCGTCGCGTTGGATCTGCGTCACGCCGGGCAGCTGGTTGGCGAGGTGCAGCAGGTATTCGCAGATGCTGGGATCCTCCAGCATCTGGCTCACGCATTCCCGCGCGGTCAGCATGCCGTTGAACAGGTCCTCGCGCACGGCCTTTCCCAGCGGCGGGTCGGCTTGCTCCTCCGGCTCCCAGCCGCCGTCCGGCGTCATCGTCCAACGCGTGGTGAACAGGGTCTCCAGGATCGCGGCCTTGTCCTGCTCGCTGACGGTCCTGCTATGCGTGAGCTTGACGACGAACGCGGCGGCTTCCCTCACCTCCAGCCGGGCGGACTTGAGGATCGGATGGTAGGAGGGCGAGCCGTATGAGACCCGGCGCGGCCCCCAGGCCATCGCGTCCCACAGGGGATTCGTGCCGTGCCGGCGCGGTTCCGGGGCGGGTTCGTTCGCAAGGGTCGTGAGCGGGGCGTGGTTCTCCGGCATCTCGTCAAGCGCACGCGAGGCGAGGGCGAGGGCGGTTCCGGGTCTGATGGTCCAGTCGAGGTCCCAGTGGCCGGGCGTGTCGCCGACCTTGACGGTGATGGCGGTCAGGTCCGCGTACGAGGGCGCGCCGAAGGTGTCGGTCATCGCATGCCATGCGCCTAGACCCGCCATGTCGATCCACATGTCGGCGAGATGGTCGTTTCCCGTGCGGCGCGGCAGCAGGTCGTTGTCCTTGAGCCACTGGTGTTCCGCCAGTCGTCGCCCGCGCGTGCGCAGATCGTCCGCGAGGCGTTCCACATGCTCGCGTTTGCCGATCACGTCGCCGCACACGTAGTCCTCGGCAGGCATCGGCTCGTCGGTGTCCGGGTCCCGCACCACGAGGGCTCCCAGTCCGGCCTCGGCCTCTGCGGACGGCATGTCCGTGAGACGGCCGATCAGGTCCAGATCGACGTGTCCGGTCCGGTCGAGGCTGATGTTCAGCGCATCCTCCAGCGAGGCCGCGCGCGTGGGCATGGGAGGCGCGGGGCGCAGCACGCGCCTTTCGAACAGCGCGGCCTTGCCGGTGAACCGTCCCTGCGCGTCGGTCTCCTCCAACGATTGCACGAGGTGGCAACCGGATTCGTCCGAATCGTATGCGCGCCGGTTCGCCCTGTCGCACAGTCGGCCGAACTCGGCCGCGAATCCGTCGTACTCCTGGTTGAGTTCCTGTCGTACGGATTCTATCGAAGCGTCGTCGGCGTCGGGGTCGAGTTCGAGGCTTTGCAGGCCGCGCACGAGATCGCGCAGGCGGATCATGCCGCGAAGACGCCGCGCCTCCTTGCCGTCGCCGTGCGCCACGTCGGTCACGATGGCGTCGTCGCCGTACCAGACGACGCCGTGCCGGTCCACCGTGTACTCGTACGAGGCCAGATGGTCCGGCTTCCTCATGCAGGCGGGCTCCGCTCCGCGTGGGCCGGCCGTCTCGTCCAGCGTCGGCTGCCCCTTGAGCTGCGCGTCGAGCTTCGATGCGAGCAGTCCGCCGATCGTGTGCTCGTCGCCGTCGAGGGTCACGTCGAAGTCCCCGCCGAAACGGCCGAGCACTGGCGTGATCTCTCCGACCGTGTGGCCGGCCGGATCGTCGGCGATGAGACGGTTGGCGGTTACCGTCACGTCCTGGTATCCCGGCACCGCGACGGTTGCTGCGTGGATCCATGGCAGGTCCGGAATATGGTCGAGCGGCTTCGCGCGCTTGCGCAGAACGAGCACGTCAGTCACGGCCTGCGTGCCGGCCTGGCGTCCGAACGTGGAGGAGGGCAGGCGCACCATGCCGACGAGTTCGGCCTTGCGCGCCAGATCGGCCCTGGTCGTTTCGATGCGCTTGTCCATCGTGTGGCGGCTGGTGAGCAGCACTGCCACGCCTCCCGGACGCAGCGAGTCCACCGCGCGTTCGATAAAATAGTCGTGCAGCGGCAGGCGCGCCGTTCCACCGTCCGAAAGACGGTAGTCCATGGTGATGTCGCCCGAATACGGCACGTTGCCTACCGCCGCGTCGTACGAGTCCGTGGCGATCAGGCATTCGCCCAGGTCGGCGTTGATGATGTCCGCGGTCGGGTTGAGCGCGGCGGCGATGCGCGCGCTGACCGGATCGATCTCCACGCCCGTCATTCTGGCCCGGTCCGGGCCCGTGGAGATGAAGTTGCCGGTGCCGCAGCCCGGTTCCAGCACATGCGTGTGCTCGTCCTCGCCGACGCCGAGCCGTTCCAGCACGTCCCACATGGACGCGACGACCGGGCCTGGCGTGTAGAAGGCGGTGAGCGTGCTCGACCGGGCCTGCGCGTATTCGTCCGGGTCGAGCAGCCGTTCGACCTCGCCGGCGATGTCGGCCCATTCCGGCTTGTTGCCGAACGCGTCCGCGCATCCGCCCCAACCGCTGTATCCTCGCAGCGCGTCAAGCTGGGCCTCGTCCGGCTCCCTGTCCGGTTCGTTTTCGATGCGGTTGAGGGCTTGAAGCGCTTCGATGTTCGCCAGGGCGCGTTCGCGCGGGGAACGCGCGCGCTGGCGATCCAACAGGTCTAGTAGCTTTCCACGATCTCGTGGATCGCCATGTCCATCGCGTCGTGCTGCGCCTGGATCATGCCGTAGTAGCGGTCCGTCTCGGTGATCTCCGGGTGCGCGGCCATCACGTCCGTGCGGCGTTTGAGGTGCCTCTGCTCCATGAGCATGTCCATGTTCCTGCCGTACTGGTGGCGTGTCCTGCGTTCCGTTTCCCGCAGATGCTGTTCGAGCACGTTGGCCATCATCATCTCCCGGTATTCCTGTGGACGGTTGGCGATCAGCCAGCGGATGCGCATGTTCTGGATGCCGTGCATGCTGTTCTCCGTGAACACCTTGTACGGCAGGGCCCATGGGCTTGCGAGTTCCGGATGCCTCCTGTGGCGTTCCTCCATGGCCTCCAGGTTCCTCCTGTACCGCGCTTCGAGGTCCTTGTCCTTCCAGACCATTTCCTTCGCGTTTTCCATCGTTTCCGTCCTTTCCTGATGTCGTGGTTTCCTGCTGCGGATCCTGTTGGTAAACGTTTACCACGCCGTTCGCGCCGTTTTGCTCCAGCGTGTCGGACCGTGCCGGCGCGGCGTCGAGCATGGACAGCAGATCGAGCTGCTGCCATTCGACGCTGGCCGTGCTGGCCGCGTAATACCTTTTCCTTGCCATTGCCGTTGTCTCCTTTCCTAGCGTGAACGGTGGTGGCGTCTCGTCGCTTGTTTCTTGTCGGGGTTCCGGTCGGGGTCGGCCTTGCCGTCCGGCCTGTCCTCCCCATCCCGTCTCGGTTCCGTGGCCGCGCGTGGTTCGCGCGCGGGGCTCTTCGAACGGATGTCGTCGAGGATGCCGGTGAGCAGGCGTCGTGCCGCGTCCTGGCGTTGGGCGGGGCTGAACGGGCTTTCGCCGGCGTTCCGGCAGGCCAGGTTGCCGTTGTCGCGCTCGTGGAGCACGGCGGCCGCGTCGATGATCCTTCGGGCTCCTCGCAGGGCGGCGTCCTCCCGGTATTCGTCCCGCTGCATGAAGTCGGCGAGCCTGTCTTCGAGACGCGAGATCTTCGGCCATGAGTTGTCGAGCGCGATCGTCGCGAGACGTTCCCCGGCGTCGTCTGCGGACGGTTCCGGGGTGTGCGCGTCGCGCACCCGCTTCGATTCGGCGACCGCATGGGCCAGCGTGGACGGATCGTCCACGGTCGCGGTCTGCCTGTGCTCGCCGCGTCCCCGGAACAGTTCGACCGGGACTCCGGGCTGGAAACGCACGTTCACGCCGCGCCCCGCGTCCTTCTGGCGCATGTTGGACTGGCTCATGAACCGGTCGACGCACCAGCCGCCCATGTCGCGGCCGTTGATGATCGTGCCCTGCGGAAGGGTGACGATCATCTTGTTCCAGTCGCGTCCGTCGCGCGCGTGCAGGGTGTACGGGTGGATGCGGCGGTTCGAGATCCACATGTTCGGCCATGGATTACGCCTGTCGGGTTCCGTCCCGTCCGTCTGTTGGACGGCGGGCGTGTTCGCTTCTTTCATTTTTCCGACCAAAATATTGGGCTTCGGTTCCGGTTGGATGGTCTTGGTCGGCTGTTGGGTTTGAGGCGGGACCTGCGGCAGCGCCGGCAGCGGGACGGGAGGACGGCCCGTGAGGATGAGATTCGCGGTGGAGTCTATGAGTCCGTCCCATTCGGGTGCGTTGCGCCCGTCCGGCAGTTCCAGCAGCGGTTTTGCCGGGTCTCCCTCGAAGGCCACGCCGCAACGTGCCGCGCTGCCTGTGAACATGCTGGCCGCGACCGAGCCGCCGTCCTGCTCGCGGGTCTGCTGGTACGTGTCGCGGATGATCCGGCTTTGCTCCACCAGTCCGTCCGCATCCAGTTGCTGCGGCGTGATCCGGTACGGCGCGCGGCTGTGCGCGATGGTCGCGACGTCCATCGCGATGTCGTCGTATTGCAGGTGCCGGAAATCACACCGGTCGAAACGGCCGGCGGCGTCCCGATGCCATTCGGCGACGATCAGGTCGTAGCCGTTGGCTTCGAGGAACCAGACGCACGGCTTGACCGTGTGGTCCAGGCTGTTCTGCAACAGGCTCGCGCCCATCAGCTGCGGGTCGTTGCGTTGCATGGCGGTGCCGGCCAGCGCGATGGCCTCGCTCCATCCCATGTGCAGCTCGCGCCCGGTCTCCGGCACGGTGAGCCGCTCCATGCCCGGTTCGCGCACGGTGCCGTACCGTTCCGGTTCCAGCCCGTTGTTCCAGTCGCCGATGGATTTGAGCATCTCCTTGAGGGGATTGCGCAGACGGCGTGGAATGACGCCGAATCCTTTCGTGATCTTTGTGTGGTCGCCGTCGATGGTGTGCTGGTGCACGATGAGGTCGCCGGGTTCGTAGGCGATTCCCAACGCGTCCATGCCCTCACCGCGCGCGCGGCAGGCGGTCCAGAGCATGTCGCCCCGTGTCGCCCACCATTGCACGGGCCATGGCATCGGATCGTTCAGACCGTTGATCGTGTCCTGCTGGATCGCTGTCCGTTTCGACGGGTTGATGTTCATGTTCGTCTCCTTATCGGCTTTGTTTGTGTGACGGTTTCGGCAGCGGCGGCTTCGGCTGCGTCGCGGTCGGCCGCGGTGGTTTCTTGAAGCTGGCGCGGAATGCCTCGATGGTTTCCGGCTTCAGCTGCGGGGCGCCGCGTCTGCGTTTCGAAGGTTTGCTTGCGGCCGATGTCGGTAGTGGAACCGGTGGCCGTTGCGTTCCCTGGTCCGCTCCGGTTCTTCCGGGAGCGGATGGAGTTGCGCTGGCTGGTTCGTTTGTGGTCGGGACTGTCTGCGTGGGTTTGGGAGTCGGTGCCGCGTGCTCGACGGGGCGTGCGGGCAGGGGCACGGGGTTCGTCCATGCCGGCGCTTCATGGCCGGCGTCCGCGATTCGGGTTTTCAGGTCCGTGTCGAACTGGTTCCTCCATTCGCTGTTGCCTTCGATCTTCGCGAGGACGGTCGCGGTGTCCGCATCCACGTTCGGGTATCGTGTCGAGAGTTCTTCCGGCGACCAGACGTTGGTCATGTCGTCCATCTCGTTGCCGTGTTGGCTCCAGAACTCGTTCGCGGCCGCTGTGAGCGTCGCGGCATCGACGTTGTTCCAGTCCACGCTTCGCTCGTCGGTGCCGGACCGTTCGGTCGAGGCGTGCTCCTGTTCCTCCTGGCCGGTGGATTCGGGCTGCTCGCTGTTCGAGGTCCTTTCTGTCTGTTCCTCGGTGCGGGTCTCGTCATGGACGACCAGATTGTCCGTGTTGAATTCGAGTCCCATCCGTTCGAACGCGCGGTTGACCGCGTGCATCGTGTGGTCCCTGTCCTTGCCCTGGAAGTGCAGGAAGTACTGGCCGTTGTCGGCCGGTTCGGCCGAGTATGTGATGCCGGCCTTGCGCAGGCTCTTCGTCACTTCCTTTTTCGTGTCGTCGGCAAGGTGGATCTCGTGGACGTCCTGGCCGAGGGATTGCAGTTTCTTCTCGCTGACGTGGCCGGTGTTGACCGCGTTCGAGAGGGCGTTTCCCAAGGCTTTGAGGATGTTGCCCACGGTGACCTTCCAGCCTCCCTTGATCAGTGCCTTGCCGAGTTTGGCTCCGCATCGGACGGTGAGTTTCACGCCTCCTTCCGTGATTTGCAGGACGACGCCCTGCACTTTCTGTTCCACGGCTTCTTCCATCGCCATGTTCTTTCCTTTCTGTTTGGGGCCGGTCTAGAGGTGCCGGCCACGTCTGTTGGTGTTGCGGCGCTGTTGCTCGCGTCGTTGGGTCTGCTCCTGTTCGTCGGAACGTGTCTGTTTGAGGGCGCGTTCGATGCTGGCGAGCTCGCCGTCGTAGTGTTCGGCCATGAGTTCTCGTGCCTCGACCTCGCTTCGCGCCTCGACTTCGGCGTCCGTGTCGCCGTTCGCTATGGCGTCGTTCAACGCGACCACGGCCGCCTGGAGATTGGCGTGCGCTTCGTTGACGCTTTCGTGCAGCAGTCGCAGGCCTTCGTTCGCGTCGCCTCCGGCCGCGTTGCGCCATCTGACCGCCGCGTTCAACGCGTTCACCCGGTCGGCCAGATCGTCCAATTGCCTGGCCTGGGCCGCGTAGTAGTGGCGTTGGCCGATGCTCTTACCCGCCTCGACCGGCAGGTGTTCCATGCGCGTGAGCGGCGCGACGTGCGATTGCGGCAGGCCGAACCACTGGTAGAGGCCGGGGGAGGTGACGTGCTCCACGAAACGGCCGCTCCGGTCCATGACCGGCTGTCTACGGTCCACGGGCAGGAACGCGCGGCACGTGCTGCCGTTCGTGACCACCGTCGAGCGTGGCAGTGTGATGCGTTTGCGGCGTTTAGTGCCCGGCAGCCACACGGTCACCGTCCGCCTGGTCTGCTTGGCGATCAGATGGCGGTTGAACGTGATTGGCACGACCGGACTGTCGCCGACGCGGGCCATGACGTTCTCCAGGTCGTACGCGGGTCCGAGTTTCGAGTCGCGGATTTTGAACCCGGTCGGCTTGTATGTGTATGTGAGGTGGGAGCCGCGCAGTTCGACGTGGATGTCGTTGATGTCGAGCATGTCCACGAGTTCATCGAAGCTTTCCGCCCTGGACGCGAACACGTCCACGCTGGTGCGGATCCGGTCTTTGACTCCCAGGCCTTTGAGCGTGGAATACAGTTCCGCCATCGAATAGCCGCGACGTTCCTGCTCCGCAGCGTCTTGCCCGTCTAAAGTTCGCGGTGCTGCTATGTTGGCATGCGGCTGCCTGTTCGCCGTCTCGGCCGAGTCCGGGTTCTCGTCCTCGATTGGTTCCATCGCGTGTTTGACTGGCTGCGCGATGACGCTCAGTCCCTCGCGCCGGCAGATCATGTCGCTGGTCTCACGCCACTGGTCGATGATGTCCTTGGGCAGCTCGGCCTTCAAATGTGGCGCGTCTTGCGCGGCCGCGCAGATCATGATGTGGTTGTGCAGATGGTGGCGGTCGGTGTGCGTCGCGACCACGAACTTGTAGTCGCCGCCCGTGATGCGCCGCGCGAACTCCACGCCCAGCTCGTGCACTTGCTCCGGCGTGACTGGATCGTCGGGACTGAACGACATTTTGACGTGGTACGCGAGGCGGCTGTTGTCCTGGATGCCTTTAGGCGCGGCGAGGTTATCGTCGATCATGGGTTGCGCGAGCCGGTGCCAGTCGGTGCCGGTCGTCGCGTAGTTCGAACTGACGAGACGTCCGTCGTCCGTCTTCGCCGGGTTGATGATGTATGCCATCGCACCGTGTTCGCCGTCAAGATTCGATTTGATGGGCTTGCCCAAAGCGATCACAGCCATCAGAGTTCCGTCTTTCTGGCCAGCTCGCGTTGTTCGAAGGCATCGTCAAGCAGGATGCCGATCAACTGTTCGATCTTCTTTTGCGATTCCCGAAGCTCGACAATCTCGGACGGGGCGATGTTCCGGTTTTCATTCGCCCAGTGCGCGATCTGGTTGACGTTCACGCCGATCCTGCCGATCTCCTTCGCGATCGGCGAGGGATCCGTCAACGGGCGCATCGTTGTGACGTTCACCTCGCCGCGCGTGAGCATGCGCCTGGCGAAACCGCTGTACGATGGAAACAGATCCTTCCACTCCGCCCACAGTCCCTCGGCCTGTTCCCATTCCTCCGGCGTGAACGTGATCTCTCTACGAATATTTCTGTTGCGATTGACGTCCCACGTCATTGCCTTCCTCCTTCATCCGTGTCCGGCAGGTAGACCATGGCGGTCATGCCGAGCAATGAGACGACGACTCCGACCGTGCCGAGCGTCAATCCGTCCGTCCCGTCCACGATCGCGACGAACAGCATGGCCGTTCCACCGACCGCCGCCGCGAACGCGAGCAGCTGAATGAGAAGACTGGACGCCAGTCTTCCGAGCAAAGCCACGCAAGTGGCCTGGAGGCTCCGCCGACTATGGGGTCTGGGTCTCCCGAGCAAGTCGGACCGGCGGTAGCCGGGCCGAGTGAATGTACGTACATTCACGTCGCTTGCTACCCGCAAATCCGACAGGTCGGATTGCGGGCATTCCGTATCGGTTTTCCTTGCGGAAACCGTCGTTTTCTTTTTGTCCAATCCCACGTCTCCTTTCGGCTTTTAAGGTGGAAACCGATTCGTTTACGACGATTCTCAGGCACTTGAAACGTGCCCGGATTGGACATTTTTCCGTCGCATGAACAGCGGCGGAACGGACAGAAAGGACCCCGGAATGGGAGACGAGATCGTATCGGAATTCATGCGTGAACGCCGCGCGAAGATGAAGACCGAAGAGAAAACCCTGAAGGAATTCATCAAGGACCTCCAGAATTTCCGCAAGGCCGCGGCCGTGTTGAACGAAACAGGAATCGCAGTGCTCGACGTGTTCGACAAACCCCAGCAGGAGCTCGCCGACCGGTTCGGTCTATCGGCGGTCGAGAAGCGCATCGCCTTCGACCGCGACGCGAAGAGCGTTCAACCGCAGCCGGAACCTGATGAAAAAACCACGTCCGGCAACACGGAAAAGGACCACGAAAACGACGTGGACGAAGACGAAAACACGGAGGAGCACGACACCGTTCCGACCGTGAACGCCATGCCATGGCAGCAGCAGTGAGCGTGGAAGGACAGGGAACATGCGATTGATCATCGCGGAGAAACACTCGGTCGCGCAGGCCATCGCGGGCGCGATCGAAGGTGTGGGCCAACACAACGGTGACGGCTACATCGAAACGGGAAACAACATCGTGACCTGGGCGCAGGGACATTTGGTTAACCTCGCGAAACCGGACGAATACACCGACCGCGACTGGAAGAAATGGGCCATGGAAACACTGCCCATCGACCCGACACCGGACTGGAAATGGGTCATCAGCCGTACGAAAGGAGCGGCCAGACAATACGCGAACATCACACGCCTGCTGCGTCGCGACGACGTGACGGAACTCGTCAACGCATGTGATCCCGACCGTGAGGGCGAAGCCATATTCCGCCGCATCACCGCGCATGCGGGCGTCAATCTCCCCACGAAACGGCTCTGGGTCGCATCACTGGAAGAGGATGCGATACGCGACGCTTTCGCACGGATGAAACCAGAAACCGCATACGACGGCCTCGCCGCAGCGGCCGAGATCCGCGCGAAAGCGGACTGGCTGATCGGCATGAACGCCAGCCGCGCATACAGCCTCGCCTACGACGCGCACTACACCATCGGCCGCGTTCAGACGCCGACACTGGCGATGATCGTGGACCGCGACAACCAGATCGAAGCCCACAAATCCACACCATTCTGGACGGTTCGCGTGCCCATGGGAGGCTGGCAGCTGATTAGCGAGCAACGCTACACGGTCCGGCGGGAGGCGCAGCGCATCCTCGACCTAACGAACACGCCCGGCGTCACGTTCGACGTGCTACTGAAGGAACGCAAACAGCAGCACGACAAGCCGCCACGCCTGTACGATCTGACCGGCCTGCAAAAGGACATGGCGAAACTCCATGGCCTTTCCGCAGCCAAAACCCTGGCCGCATTGCAGTCGCTGTACGAACGCAAACTCACCACATATCCACGCACGGACTCGCAGTACATCACCCACGACGACCTCGAAACGTTCCGCCAGCTCACCCAAGGCCAACGGCTCGTGGAAGGTTTCATCGATCCGAAAGACAAGCCGGCCGAACCACGATTGGAACTGACCGTGAACGACAAAAAGGTCGCCGGCCACACCGCGATCCTGCCGACCATGCAGGCCGGAGCCGACCGGCTCGACGCGCTTTCCAGCGACGAAAAGCTCGTGCTGACGCGCGTTGTGCGACGCATGTGGGAAGCGATTGGCGACGATTACGTGCATGAAGTCACGAACGTGACCGCGCAATTCTCCGGCGAGTTCTGCGAAACCCAATTCGACAATCCGAACGGATTCCACGACGCGTCGACCGCCGAAACCGGCTTCGTCTCACACTCCGACCTGCCGATCAGCCTCGGTTGGAAAAGCATCGAACACGCGAAACCGGAAGAGGAAGACGCCAAGGACGAACCACGCAACATCATCCCCGCGAACCTCGAACAGGGACGGTCCGTGATCCTCCCGTCGGCCGGTCCGGCCACGTTGAAGGAAGGCGCGACGAAACCACCGAAACCATTCACCGAAGCGACACTGCTCGCGGCGATGGAACACGCGTCACGCTACGTGGAAGACAAGGAACTCAAGGCCGCGTTGGACGACGAATCACATTCGGGCGGCATCGGCACCCCGGCCACGCGCGCGGAAGTGATCGAAAAACTCATACGATCCGCGTACGTGGAACGCAAAGGCAAACAGCTGTGCTCCACGCAATCGGGCCGGAACCTGATCGCAGTTACGGCTCTGAACCGCAAAAGCGTGGAATCCACGGCCCTCATGGAACAGCAGCTCACAGGCGTGGAACACGGCGAACAGGACGCCGAAACCGTCATGGAACAGTTCAGAAAAGACGCACGAAGCATCGCGCGCGAGGCGTGCGAAAGCGTCGAAACGAACGGCCGCATCATCCATGCAAAACAGGTGAAGCAGGCCATGGAATCGTATGGTCCATGCCCGAAATGCGGCCAACCGGTCATCCGGAAAGGCAAATTCTGGCAATGCTCGACCAACAAACGAGAGAAACAATCTGACGGCACGTACGTGTCGGTCGGCGGCTGCGGATGGAGACTCTACCAGACCGTCTGCGGCAAGAACCTCACCGACGCGACGGTGCGGACCCTGCTCGGCAAACACCGCGTCCACGTCAAGGGGTTCACGTCCAGGGCCGGCCGGAAGTTCGACGCCGACCTGATCCCTGATCCGGAAAGAGGAGCGAAACTCGACTTTAGCAAGTAGCAAACAATATGGAATGATGCTCTCCGTTTAGTCACGGAGAGCATCATTGTTTATAGAATCAGAATGGATTAACCGCGGTTTTGTGGGACATAAAATTGGTCAATCGGTCGGATTCCCGTAAGGCCCCATGAATCTAGATCCGTTGAAGTGCATCATGTGATCGGGCGTATCCTCGCACCATGCCTCCGTCTCCCAAGCGATCAGAGCAAGATATTTCTGCATGATTTTTCGGGTTGGAAAACAGGAAACCAGAACCACCTTGTCCCATTGGCCTGCAAATAATTCATGCAACTCGTTCTTGCGAGTCACATCAACTGGACCGTGGCTGCTGGCCGCTTCCACCAAAAAAAGCCATTGATGATTAGAATCCCATGCGATCACGTCCGGTGCCTTGGCTCTTGCTTGAATGGTTATGCCCAAACGATCAAGAAGTGTTGAATCTATCACTCCGTGCTTATGATCAGTGTCGTCGATGAACGCGATTTCTGAACCCGGTGCGAACCGGGGAAGCATTTCTTCAACAATGGCCTTGATCAGGGTGGACTGCCCGCTGGGTGATAAATTGAGATGCTGTCCATTCGGCAGCGTGACGGGCGTTTTTGGCATATTTTTACGTTCCTCAGTTAAAGACTTATATGAAGGATGCGTGGAAAGGAACGCGCTTACCAATGTGTCAAATTTTGGCGTGCCGAATGTTTGGAATACGTGCAGAGCGTCAGGTGTAATGCGATAGTTCCAATGAGGGGAGTTGATGGGACGGTCGGGCTGATCGGCGTTCTCCTCGCATATACCTGCTATTACGAACTGATGAAGGGTGAAACGACGTATCGTCTCGCGAGTATTCGGTTTGTATTCAACTTTGTATTCATCGCGTATTCGATCCATAATTGCACGGGTTCCGAGCAGCGGATTAGTGGATTTATCCCAACTGTCACCCGATTGAAGTCCCAGCAGAGCCAGCAGAGTCATAGCGCTACGTTCATTGCGCTGATCGTCACTGACTTCAAAAGAGGTTAGTGCGCTGATTGCTTTGTTTACTTGTTCCTGGGCGTCCATGAAAAAAACCTTTCAACGGTTTCATCTATTGTTTTTTGATCTGTTTCATTGGTGGGATTTATAAGATTTGCCAGTGCGGCCAACTGGTCCTGTGATGGGCATGGAAGCTGTCGCAAATCTGTGGCGTTTACCTGTGTGTTCCCGGATACCTCGCGATACCAGTCATCTACGATAGTGGTTGCCAACCAAACTGTTAGACCTCGGGCTACGGCATCCTGCAATGGAACAGTTTTGCGTGGGGTACCGGCGTGAATGTAGTTGAGCTTATTATCCGCTGCGAAGAGTCCCGGATTGTTCAGATAGGTGGCATGGATACGACGATGCTGCTCCTTGGACGTGAATCGGTTTACGAATACGAAGCTCCCGGCTGGTTGCAGTATCGGACGATTTTCCGCATCGGCTGATACCCATTGACCACGTGTACCCGTTACGGGATGAACAGTGACCAATCCTTTCTGGTTGGCAGCCCAATAGAGCGGGTAGGATGTTGTTTTTTCGCTGATGATGTCACGATTCCTAAACCAGACGAGCTTCCCTGTGGAAGCCCATAATCCGTTTTCGGACAATGTGCGAAACTGGTTTAATCGTGGATCCTGTTGTTGGATTCGGACTATTTTTTCTTTACCGAAGACAAGGTTCTCAATTGGGAAATCGTGATGGTCTTGCTTGATTAACGGAGTGCCGGCCGACACATCTTGGTAGACGGTAACCGTTTTTCGTTGCGTCTTACGGGAAAGTTTAAGTAGCATGATTTCCTGTAAGATACCCATATCTTCGAAATGCTCGCGTCGCGATCCATATACGGCCATTGCATCTATGCTTGTTTTTTCGAGCAGGAAATGTCTCAGATCGCTGAAATAAAGTCCGTTCATCCATGATCGAGGAATGATTGCAACGCATTCGCCGTTGGGTGCGAGAGCTTCAATTGCGGTCACCAAGAAGGCGGCGTATAGATTGGTGACTTTGATTTGTCCGCAATCTGTCGATATATAGGTGGGCTTGATCTTTTTGTATGGTGGGTTGAGTATCACTCGATCGAATCGGGCATCTATTGAAACATCGAATACTGATTCATTAATAATTTCATACTTATCGGTGCCCTGGCTGATGGCCGCTTCTGATAGATCGGCAAGCTGCTTATCCTGCTCAATGGCGGTAACGGTACTACCTGATGGTGAATGTTGCGCAGTGACTGCGGAGAGGATGCCGCTTCCTGAACCTAAGTCAAGAATGTTTAGAGGATTTGTCGATTCAGAGAAGAGGCTGACGGCCTGCACTGCAACTTCCATCGGAGTCAAAAATTGTTCCAGCATCTGCTGCTTGTCTGTTGAGAGGCTGGCAGCGGCGTGATTTCGAATGTCAGCGATTGATTTGGGCATAAATCTAGAATATACGGTCGTTGGGAACATATGGAAGTCATTACTGTTTAGGTGTGTATTGAGGCTTCGGTGGAACTCAATTGAGTTTGGCAGCTATCCATAACTTGAGCTGATGTTTGATTAACGGTCGGCTGTAGCTTCTTGTTTGCGAATTAAGTGGTGTCAGTTTGGCTATGTACAGTAGATTATTTGACAAATATAAAACATTCTAACGGTTCTGTCATACTGTGTTGAAGCGGTTGATCGTCAGAAAGGTTTTCAGAATGGCGAAGCGATTAGATCTCAAAAAAATCAAGAAACTGGCCGTCGATATATTCTATGTTCTTTTAATGGTCGTTCTGATTTGCGACTTAGTTTATCTTGCGAAAAACATTTGCGATCAGATTAAATCGAAGGGACTGGCGTACGTCTTTATCTTAATAGTGACTGCGGGTTTTGCTGCATTGTTCCTCATTCTAGGTGGTCCTGTTAGCAAGAAAGTGCGTGGTGCACGAATTACTTTTGCGATTGCAATGTTGTATATGCTTGTATTGGGCTATTCTGTCGCGTACATTTTTGATGGTCGGACGGTTACTGCGGCAGCTGTCTTATTGGCTATGTATTTCGTTGAATGCGTTGCTGTTTCCTTCGTCGTTTATGACTTTTTACGTCTCGTGTTGTTCGATACTTCTCCTGAAGCAAAACAATTAAAATAGATGGAAAGGATCAACATTTATCAGTTTGCTGGTTTGTTTGTAGCAATTTGTTCGTGTCCTGATATTCACCTTCCATTCGCATGTATGGACGGTTTCGTTGGTGTCTTTTCTTCTTTAGTTACGGTTACCTATGCAAAACAGGTTTGGGATGAGAGGCTGTGCCCAAAGGAATGACGCCGTGAATAACCACGGTATCCCCGGCATATTTTTTGCTGTAATCAAAAGCGACAACCGAAGCGCCTCTTTGTGCAAGATACGAAGAATAATTTCCATTGCCACACGCAATATCCAAAATGTAATCCGCAGGATTAGGAGATAGAAGTTCCGTTACTTTGGGACGCACTACCTCTCTGTGAAATTCATTAGATTCGTCACCCATTGCATTATCCCAAAATTGTGCGTTCTCCTCCCAGATTTTTTTACTTTCCTCTGTTCCCATGTTCTCTCCCACTCCCCAAATTTGCTTTTTTGCTTCCATTAAATCTTCCTTACTATATTCCATTGTTACCCTCCATAACTTCTGATTGTTGCCGTCTTGACGATTATGTATCTTTACATTACCTTCTGAAACATATGGCGCACCTTGTCCAGGCGGCTGTTTGGACGGCGGGGCTGGATGACCGGCTGACCGACAGCGGCCTGATATCCTTTCAGCTCTGTAAGGCATACGCTCCGCCCGTTGGTGTAAAAGGCCAGATCAGTACGGTATGCCTGTATACAGCGGGCGGGAATCTCGCCAGTAAAGACAACTTCATCCTTTTTTACCTGGGCCGTTTCGATGGTGGCACAGTATTTCGGTGCATCATGATAAGCCCTGGAAAGGTATTCCTGGGGCGCATAGAGGATGAAGGAGAGATAAGGTTCCAGCAGCTGCGTCCCCGATTCCTTCAATGCCTGTTCCAATACAATCGGGGCCAATGAGCGGAAGTCCGCCGGCGTGCTGACCGGACTGTAATAAAGCCCGTATTCAAAGCAAATCTTACAGTCCGTTACGTTCCAGCCGAACAAGCCCTGCTCCAGCCCGTAACGGATACCATCCCTGACAGCGTTTTGAAAACTCTGGTTCAAGTATCCCAGCGAAACCCGGCTCTCGTATTGTACACCGGAGCCAAGCGAGAGTGGTGTAACAGACAGTCCTATGGATGCCCAAAACGGGTTGGGCGGCACCTCGATATGGATGGTGTGGCTGGCTGCTTTGAGCGGCCGCTCCATATAAATGACGGAGGGTTCCTTTACCACTGTTTCAAGCTTGTATTTTTCCGACAGCAAAGCGGAAACAACCTCCAACTGCACCCGGCCCAAAAAAGAAAGAATGATCTCATGGGTGATGGAATCCACTTCGCAACGCAAAAGCGGGTCAGTATCCGCAAGTTGCGTAAGAGCGTCCAGCAGCCGTTCTCTTTGCGCTGCCGTTTTCGGCGCAATCGTCGTCCGCAGCATGGGGAGGGGGTCCTCGCGCCACCTTTTACGAGGGAGCCGGGTTTGGTCCCCTAATACATCGTTTAACCTCACGCTGTCGCTGGGAAGGATAACAATTTCACCCTGATAAGCGGTGTCTGTCCGAACAATTTCCCCTTTGGATGGAATACGCATCTCTGTGATTTTCAGCTTTTCTCTCCCGGCCAGGGCCACCGTATCCCGCAGGCGCAGCGTTCCGCTGTATAACCGTAGATAGACACGCCGCTGGCCGCAATCGGTGTACTCAACCTTGAAAACGCTGCCGCATAGGGCGGCGCCCCCCTGTTCCCCAATCGGTTGGAACAGCCCTGTCACCGCATCCATCAACGGTTGAATGCCAAGGCCATTTTTGGCGCTGCCATGATAGACTGGGAACAGGGAGGCGTCTTGAACCCGCTGCTGTTCCTCCCGCGCAAGTTTTTCCCGGCTGATTGGTTCTCCTGCGATATACTTTTCCAATAATTCATCGTTATTTTCGATGACCGCATCCCATGCTTCTATGTCGGTATTTTCCTCCAGGACTATTTCCGGGGACAGCGACACCGTCTGCTTGATGATAATATCGGCGGAGAGCTTATCCCGAACAGACTGA